>Ga0307436_1000006_pt1 | contig 157736 bp, 190 predicted proteins | sample SalMarWE160440MG_FD_202513 | JGI IMG/M metagenome (GOLD analysis project Ga0307436, IMG submission 202513) | Salt marsh sediment microbial communities from the Plum Island Ecosystem LTER, Massachusetts, United States - WE1604-40 | ecosystem: Environmental > Aquatic > Marine > Intertidal zone >...
TAATAGCCATTGTTGCAGGATGTAATGATACTGCACTAAAACCAGATACTCTCCCTCTTCCATAACGAAATCTAAACCCTCCAGACCTTGAAGGATGTCCAAAAATAGGTCTTCCAGCAACTAAATCCTTAATATAAACTGGAACACTATCTTTTTTCTTTTTCCCGCTTGCCGAAGTAAGTTTTTCGTGTAATTCAACATATTCAGGCAACCAATCAAAACCTGTTGATTTTATTCCATCTTTTTTGGCTTTATTCAATAACCTAAACCCTTTAGCAGCTTTTTGAGCTAACCCTTCAGCTAAAATCAAACAAACTCCACTTCTCAAATAATTTGTATTAACCCTAGGTAAATTTTTACACATTGGAACTTCTAATTTTTCAGAAGGATCTCCTGAAACTTGAATAGGTAAATGTCTGGCAATAAACAATGCTTCTTCTTCAAGGGGCATATATTGCAGATTAGTAATTCTATCATGAAAATGTTCTAATTCAACCCAAACTCTTTTTATCTCTTCTTCAGTAGGGTCATATCTTGCATAACCAAATAATTCTCTTAAAAAATCTATGACTATTAAAGACATACAACCTCCAGTAGTTCCTGCACTTCTAATTGGTCCAGAAAAATTTGCAATAAAGTATTCTTTTCCATCTTTTGTCTTTCCTAACTCCAATCCAGTAAAACCTTCTATAGGACTTGAAACAACCGCAATTGTGTAATATGCCATTCCTATTCTAGAACCTGCCTCGATTGCTTGCAACACACTATCAAACTTGCAAAATTTTTGTTTAGCAACTTCTTCTGAAATTTTGAACATAACTGTTGGATCTAACTTTCCATATTTTTTTTCTAATTCAGTGATTCTTTCTGCAATTCCTGAATTCATCATCTGAGGATATAATGTAGAAATAATTCCAACTACTTTCTCAGCCATATTCATTGCTAAAGGAATTTCAACTTTATCTACAGGGTCATATCCTTTACTTCTTGCTTTATTTATAATAGAATAAACCTTATCAACTTCTTTTCTCAAATTTTCAAAATATTTTTGAGTATTCATCCTAACCTCTCTAAAATTTCATTCCAATCTTTAACTTTAATTATATCTTCATGTTCTCTGCAATCTTTGTTCCAAGGTTTTTCTAAAAGAAATGTTTTAATTCCATTTTCAGCACAAATTTCTGTATGTTCTTTACTATCTTCAATCATAAAATCTATCCCTAATTCCTTGCAAATTTCTCCTTTTGTTTTTCCTTTATTTTTACAATAAGGATTTGAAGAAAAAATTAATTCAAAATCAATTTCTGAAAAATGTTTCTCCAAACTTTCCAAAGTTCCTTCTCTAGCTTCAACTCTAGAAGTAATAAAATATATCTCATGAAAATTTGATAATTCTAAAATAATTTCCTTAGCAAATTCACATAATTCTAAATTTTCGACTGATTCTTTTATTAAAATCTTTTTAAAAAACAAATCAACTTCTTCCTGAGATAAATTAAAAACCCTAGAAAAATAAAAAGAAGACACTTCTTCAAAAAGAATTTCTTTTTCAAATATTTCTTTATATTTTTTCAAAACTAAACTTATAAAATCAAAAACAACATCATCCAAATCAATTCCTATTTTTAATTTTTTTACTTCATTCATTTTGCTTATTACTTTTAAGTTATTCAAAATCTAAAATTTTTACCTCCCTTGTTTTCAAATTAAACATTGGAACTTTACAATGATCTGGTTTGTTTCCAAACTTTTCCTGATAAGGAGTCATTTCTTCCCAACAAGAAACTGAAACAACTAAAATATTATTATAATAAGAAACTCCACTTTTATGAGTATGAGCAGACACAAATATATCTGGGCTTTTTCTTATTGTTAATGCATCTTGCTTAAGAGGAAAATATTGAACAGAAGCATGCGTAGGAGCTAAATGACTATTTTTTAATAAATATTTCATAATTTCTTCAGGACAATTCATTGCTCTTTTTTTCATTAAAGAAGAAACATTTCCTGCATAATAAGGAAATGAAAATCCATGATAACTCAAAATATCAAAACCAGAAAAATTTTCCTGTGCTCCAATATTTACTTCAGCAGGATTTTCTGTTAGAAAAACATTATCTAATTCATATAAAGGCCAAGCATATTTTTCATCTAAACAAGGCTGAGGTTCCATAATTCTCACACAATCATGATTCCCTGGAGAAATAATTATTTTGATATCCTTCCTTATTTTTTTAAGAAAATTAGCAATACCTAAAAATTGTTCCTCAAGATCTATTATTTTTAAATCTCTTTCTTGATTGGGATAATTTCCTACTCCAGTAACTAAATCCCCAACAATAAAAATATATTTTATTTTACCCACTTCAGGAGTATTAGGTATTTTACCATTAAGATAATCAATAAATTTTGAAAAATTTTTTTCTAAAAATAACTTGCTTCCAAAATGCAAATCTCCCAAAAATAAAACATATTCTTCAACAGGAGATTTTTTTCTTTCAAAAATCATTGATTCAGGAAAAACAATATTATTTGCAAAAATTATTTGCCTGTTTCCAGAACCACTAAACCCAATCACAGAATCTAAACTTATTTCTTCTGCTTTTTCATAAATCTCTGGTTTATTTTGACTCACCAATATTCTAATCTTTCCCGTCAAATCTTCTATATCTAATAAAATATTTTTATTTTTAGTAACTCTTTTATCTGCAACCATCCCAATTAAAGAAATTCCCTTTCTTTCTCCAAAAATCTTATCTATAGAAATTAAATTAGTTAACTCAGAATGATTTTGTAATTTATTTCTAATCTCAAAAAATTTATTCCTAAAATTTTGCACAAAATCTTTTATCTCAGGTTTTCTATTAAAAGAAGGAAATTTAGAAAGAATCTTAACATTATTATCAAATTGATTTAACTCTTTAGAAATAATATTTCTCTTTTTAGAAATTTCAATACTCAATCCTAATTTAATTTTTAATTCCTCAAGATATTTTTGATTTTCCTTCGGCAAAGTCAAAAAAAATTCCTTTATTATATGTTTATTCTCATAAAAAAAATCCTTCGTCACTATCTTTTGATGTGTTTGACTATAAATCTTTTCAATTATTAACTTAATCAACTCCAAATCTTTAATACCCCCAAGTAAACCCAAAGCTTCCTTATCTAACAAAACTCCATTTTTCAAACAAAATTCTAAAATCTTTTTTTGGTCCATATTAAAAATAATCCAAAGAATCTCTAATAATATCTTCTGATTTTTTAATGAGGTCCTTTGAAATTGCCAATTTAATTTCCCTCATTCTTCCTCCTCTTCCCTTTGAAATAACTCTCACATTTATAATTCCCAACATATCAAACTCCTGAATAATATCCCCAACCCTTCTTTGAGTTAAAATCTCCAATTTATTCCTATTACATAAATCCTGATAAAAATTATAAACATCCCCTGTAAAAATTGGTTCATCCTTTTGTTTTTCAGTTAATTTAATAATGGAATACAAAACAAACTGAAATTGTTTAGGTTCTGATTTAACAATATCCAAAATTTTATCCCTTTCTATTTTATTATTTGCATCATCTATATGTTTCAATAAAATATTTCTTGAACTGTCTCTTTCTGCTAATTCTCCAGCAATTCTCAACAAATCCAAAGCTCTTCTTGCATCCCCATGCTCTCTTGCAGCAAAAGCAGCACATTTAGCAATAACTCCTTCCTGAAGCACATCTTTCTTAAAAACATCCTCTGCACGCTTATTAAGAATTTCCTGCAATTGCAATGCATTATAAGGTGGAAAAACAATTTCCTCTTCTGAAAGAGAACTCCTAACCCTCGGGTCCAATCCATCTAAAAAAGTCAAATTATTACTAATTCCTACCACACATATCTGAGTTTTAGAAAGTTCAGAATTAAGCCTTGTCAAATTATACAAAAAATCACTAGATATCTTCTTAACTGTTTGGTCTATTTCATCAAGAATCAAAACAATCAACTGTTTCTCAGAATCAATAATTTCAATAAACTGATTATATATTGCTTGTGTAGGCAATCCTGTAGAAGGAACACTTCCCCCCAACTTTCTAATAATCTCAGCCAAAATTCTATATTCTGTATCAGAAATCTTTTTCAATTTACAATTTAAATATTTTATTTGTAATTTAAAATCAGAATTTCTTTTAGCTCTTTTCAAAAGTTCATCCCTAACATATTGCATTGAAAGAGTTTTCCCTGTTCCTGTTTTTCCATAAAGAAACAAATTACTTGTTCTTTCCCCTCTTAATACTGGAGCAAGCACAGAAGCTATTTGTTTAATTTGCTTTTCTCTATAAAGAATATCTTTAGGTTGATAATTTGTTTGTAAAATAAACTTATTTTTAAAAATATTATTTTCATCAAAAGAATCAAAAATTTTATCTATTTCCATTTTAAATTAAATATATTAGTCCCACGTTAATTTCCTGTGGAATTTTTCTTAAATCAAATTACCTCAACGACAAAAAAAGATATTATTATATAAATAATTATAACTACTAAAAAAGAAAAACACCTTTATTTCTTATGGAAATAACTTTTTGTACTTAATAATTAAATATATACTAAAATAACAAAATTAAACAAATAAATCAAATTATAAATAATAAATTAATTTAGTTAAAGAAAACACATAATAATCATTAAATAAATATTTTAAATAATAATCTCTACTTAATTTAATTAATTATTCATTTTTTAATAAATTCTTAACTATTTAATCCATTTCACTAAAAATTAAAATAAATTTTTAATAAAGTTCATTTTATTTATTTTCTTAACACAAAATTTCTAATTAATAAATAATTTTTCTTAATAACAAATAAAATTAATTAATTTTATTAATATATATAATATATAATATAAATATTTATAATATAATAATAAAAATAAAAAATCCAAAATTCTTTTTTAAATATTTCTACACGAAATAAAGGGGAAGGACAAATTATCTTAATCAATAACAATTTATCATAATAACTATATATTCAAAACAGCATATAAATTTACAGAAAAGTTTATAAAATTATTTTCTTTTACCTTCTCATGCAAACTAGTAAAAATATTTTTAGTTCAATTATTGAAAAAATGGTAGTGACTAAAGAAGGTAAAAGATTAGGTTTTGTTAAAGATATAACTTTTGAAACCAAATCCGGAGAATTAATTAATTTAATTATAAAAGATTCGACTCCTTATACAAAAAATCTAAATTTAGAAAGAACTAATTCAAATGATTTATTAATACCTCATAGTGCTATAATTGCTATAGGAGATTTTGTTATTGTTTCAGAAGAAGATTTAATATAATTCTTTACATAAATATTTAAAAATACAAAATATAATCAATTATTATGAAAATTATAAGTTTTAATTTTGAAAAAATAAGTGCAGAAAGATTATCTAATAAAGCAGAAAATGTAAAAATTAATTCAAATATTAATATTATTGAGATTAAAGAAACAAAAACAGATTTTTTAAAATCAAAAGGACTTCTAAATGTTAAATTTAATTATTCATTGAATTATGATCCGGATTTTGCAAAATTAGCTTTTTCAGGAGAAATTTTATTTTCAATCGAACCTAAAAGAATCAAAGAAATTTTAAAAGATTGGGAAAATAAAAAAATGCCAAAAGATTTCAAAGTTTTATTATTTAACTTTATTTTACAAAAAACCACTCTAAAAGCATTACAATTAGAAGAAGATACAAATTTACCTCCTCATTTTAATCTGCCTTCTTTAAAATTTGAAGAATCAAAACAATAAAAGAATTTTTAAAATCCAATCTATTTCTTTTTGTATGCAAATTTCTAAAGAAAAAAAAGACAAAATTTGTGAGCAAATACTTAATTTTCTTTATATTATAAATCCCAAATCATCTTTTACGTCACATATTGCAAATGAAATAGCCAGAGATGAAGAATTTACTAAAAAACTTCTTTTTATGTTAAAATCCAAAAAATTAGTTTTAGACATAAAGAAAAATTCTAATGGTAATATCTATTTAAGAAGAATTAGATGGAAAATAAGTGATAAAGCTTATCAGGCTTATAAAAATCATCAAAATAGTGAACTATCACCTTAAAATTTTTATATATTAATATTATTATATTTTAATGGATTATCTAAAAGAGGCATTTAGAAAAGTTAAAGAAGATATAATTTTGTTAAGAGAGGAAATTGAATTTCTCAAACAAAACATAAATAAAAATAATGAAAAAATATCTCAATTTTCAGAAATTACACATATTGTTAAGGAGATAAGAGATAAATTAAATTTATTTCAAAAAAATAATCAAACAGACAGACAGACAGACACTTCGACAGAAAAATCTGTTTTTTCAACAAATTCGACACATTCTTCGACACATAATTACCCTTTTAGCTCTTTAAACCCTAAATATTTACCTTTTTCCATAGGAAATAGAGGGGTTTCGACAGACAGACAGACAGACACTTCGACAGACAGACAGACAAAACTTATTTCTTCAAAAGAAGATAAATCTATCCAAAATGCATTAGAATTTCTTAATTCTTTAGATAGTATAAAAAAAGAGATTAGGCTTAAATTTAAACGCATTACAGACCAAGAATTCTTAGTTTTTTCTACGATATATCAAATGGATGAAGAATATGGGGGTGCAGATTATAAAGCTCTTTCTAAAAAATTAAACTTAACAGAAAGTTCAATAAGAGATTACGTCGGAAGATTATTAAAAAAAGAAATACCTATAGAAAAAGAAAAGATAAATAATAAAAATATTCATTTATTTATATCTAAAGACCTTAAAAAAATAGTCTCTCTTTCTACTATTTTACAATTAAGAGAAATATAAATTAAATTATTAGATATTCGTTTAGACGATTAATAATTATATTTTTCTCTTTTTATTAAAAAATTCATCAGTTATTCATTTTTTATTAATTCTCACTTTAATAATTTGAAATTCTCTTTTTTTTGTTTTTTTCATCTTTTTTTAATTTATTAATTCTCACTTTTGCTTTTTTTATCATTTTTTCTTTTATATTTTCAGGTATAAACACTCTTTTTTTACCATTTTTTTCTATTTGTTCAAAAATTAAATTCTCACTTTTCTGTTTTATTCTATTAATTTGCCCTCTAATTGTAGATCTCTCCTTTCCCATCATAGATGCTAAATCATCATAACTTAATTTTATATCAGAATTTAATAAAATCCAAAGAATAGCTCTTTCAGTTATTGAAAAAAGTTCTAATTTTGGTGTTTGCACACCTGTTTGCACACCTGTTTGCACAGCATAAACACCTGTTGGTTTATCAAACACCTGTTTAGATGTTTTAAACAGATGTTTAGGTTTTATTTCATTCATAATTGCGATTACATTTTTTAGACCATCAATTTCTTCTTTCATCGTTGATAAAATATCCTTAATTTCTTCTATATCTTTTTTTTGTAAATTTTTTTCAGAATCAAGGTGTTTAATCCATCCTCCAATAGAAGTAATATCTTTTTTTACAGAATCAAAACTTTGTTTTGTTTCTTCTTTTATTTTTTCAACCTCTTTTTTTCCTCTAAACAACCAAAACATATGAATTTAAAGAAAAATATATTTAAAAAACTTTCTTTTTACGACGTTAAAATTTATTTTAATTCATTCATTTTAATTTGAAAAATTATTAAATTAAAACAATATTTAAAAATATTTTCCTATTAAATTTACCAAAACAGCCTGTTTAAACAACCTTAAACAAATAAACAGCTGTTTAAACATTAATATTTCAAATGAATAAAGGTAACCTTAGTGCACATTCCTGGGTAAAATAGAAATCAATTAAATTATAACTAAATATTTATTAATCTGAATTTTTCATTATTTTATGAAAAATTCTTTAGATTTTATAGAAAGATTGGTAAAAAATAAATTATCTTTAGATAAAATCAGGGGATGACTATTTTCATGCAAAAAGAGTTCTAAAAAATGCAATTTATATTACAAAAGAGAATTCTTCAACAGATTTAGAAATTTTACAAATATCCTGTCCCCTCCATGATCTTGCATATCAAAATCAAATGTCTTTTGAAGAAATAAAAAATCATCATATAATAGGAGCAAAGCAAGCCAGAGAAATATTGAATCAAACAATTCTACCAGAATATAAAATAGAAAAAATAGTTAATGCAATTTTATTTCATTGTAGATCAATAGATGATATAAAGTAGAACCTAAAAAAGATTTTTATGAAGCACAAGTTCTATCTGATGCAGATAACCTTGATGCATTAGGAAGTATTGGTTTAATTAGGATGTTTGACTTTTGTAGAAATCAAAATTTTTCAATCTACAAATCTAAGAATGGAGAATTAGATGATTCTATTTATGGAGGAATAAAATATCTCCTTTCATATTCTGAAAAAATGCTAACTCAAAAAGGAAAAAAATTGCAAAAAAAGAATAAAAATCTTGAAATATTTTTTGAATAGGCTTGAAAAAGAAATATTATTTTAAAACTTAGGTAACCTAAGTGCACATTCGGCTATAAGAACAAAATTTAATTAAAAATTCCTATTAGATAATCAATATTCTCAATATTTTTCTTTTTTCCCTAAAAATTTCCTAATTTTCCTCTATAATTTCTTAACTTAGGGCACAGTAAATGCACGTGAACCATACATATTTAAACCTAAGTGCATATTATTCTTTATGAAAAAGAGGCAAAAAGAAAAGAAATCACAAATTAAAGCAATAATTTTTGATATTGGAGGTGTTTTTCAAATTTCCAAACAGCCAGAGAAATTAGTTAAAGATAAATATATAAAATCCCTTCCTAAAAATTGCAAACATAGACACAGGGGGGTTCATGAATATATTTCAAGGAAATTAGGAATTTCAATAGACCAGTGGTTTGATTCAATTGACACCACTTATGCTGATTCAATAATGGGGCAAATCTCTGAAAATAAAGTTGTTTCAATAATTTCAAAAAATACAAAGACTCCAAAAAATAAATTAAAAAAAATAGTTATCAATGCTTACAAAAAAAATTTCAATTTCAATAAACAGCTGTTTAAACAGGCATTAAAATTAAAAAAATTAGGTTACAAAATAGCAATTCTTTCAGATCAATGGCATCTTTCAAAAAAATCCCTCCTAATACCAAAAATAACAAAAAATTTCAATCCTATTATCATTTCATGTGATGTTGGAATCCGAAAACCAAATTCTCAAATTTACAGATTAATTTTAAAAAAACTAAACCTTTCAGCAAGAGATTGTCTTTTTATAGATAATCAGGAATGGAATATAAATCCTGCAAGAAGAATGGGTTTTCAAACAATCCTTTTCAAGAATAACAAACAGCTGTTTAAACAACTGTCTAAAAAGATAAAATGACAGAAAATAAACCCTTAGGAGCAATTTATATTCGTGTTTCAACAGAAGAACAGGCAAAGCAAGGAATCTCTCTTTCAGCTCAAGAAGAGGCTTTGAAAAATTATGCATCTGCTTTAGGTTATGAAATCTTCAAAATTTACAAAGATGAAGGAAAATCTGGAAAAGATATTAAAGGTCGCCCAGAAATGACTCAAATGCTTGCAGATGCTCAATTAAGGAAATTTCAGGCAATATTCATTTACAAATTAGATAGATTTTCAAGAAGTTTGAGAGATTTAATAGAAACAATAGAAAAATTAAAAGAATGGGGAATTGATTTCATTTCTTTACAAGATAAGATAGAAACTACTTCTGCTTCTGGAAAACTTATGTTTCATATCATTTCTGCATTTGCAGAATTTGAACGAAATGTTACAAGTGAAAGAACAAAATTTTCAATGGATAAAAAAGCAAGAGATGGAAAAGTCGTAAGCCGTGCTCCTTTTGGATACAAACTTGAAAATAAAGAATTAATTCTGGCACAGGACTCTTATCTTGTTCAGGAAATTTTTCAGGATTTCCTAAATCAAAAAATAAGTTTAACTAAATTAGCAAAAAAATATGGGTTTTCAGTAAATGGTCTTAAAAAAATTTTAAGAAATCAAACTTATTTAGGAAAAATAAAATTCGATGGTCAAATCCATCAAGGAAATCACCAAGCTTTGATTTCATCAACTTTATTTAATCATGTTCAGAACAAATTAGAAAAATTAGGGATAAAATAATGTACTTTCAATCATATGTCCTCTTTCATCAATATAACAAGTTTTTCTTAAATTTCCTTTTTTATCCCTAGCTATAAAGAGAGTATTTCTTTCCAAAACATATTCAGATTTTCCTTTACAAATTAAAATCATTTCTTCTCTACTTACCATTTGTTTTTTTATTTTTTTAATTTCCTGACCTGCCAGAGCTTGAAAATAACCTGAAGCAAATATTATGCCTAATTCCTTACATTTTTCATAGAAAACTAATCTTTGCAATGAATTCATCATATTTCTAAAAAGAATAATTTCTTTAATAAATTATCTAAAATAAAATTAAACAGGTGTTTAAACACCTAAACAGCTGTTCAAAACAAACATAGAACTATCTATAAGATTTCTGTCTCTTACTTCTTGCCTTAGAATCTCCTGGCTTGTAAGCTTCTTTCCTTCTTACATCTGCAACTAATAAATTTCTATCATAATCCAAAAAAGCTTTTTCAATATCTTTTGATTTTGTAAAATTAACAATTGATTTTGCTAATGCAACTCTTGCAGCTTCAACTTGCCCCTTTTCTCCACCCCCCTTAACACTAACAGAAACATCAAAATTTAATTTACCAAGAATATGCTCTGCAATTTTCAACGGCTCTTCTATCTTTAACTTATCAAATAAATTTAATGTCTTATAATCTTTCTTGTTTATTTTAACAATTCCTAAACCTTCTTTAATAACAGCTTTTGCAACTGCCCTCTTTCTCTTTCCAGATTGAATTATTTTCATTTTATACTCCCCACATAAACAAATTTAGTTTTCTTTTCCTTTCCGCCTACAATTTTTTTCTTATCCTCAAATTCCCTTGGGACTTTATTATAACATTTTATTCTTTTGAATGCTTCTCTCCCTCTTCCAAATCTATGATTCGGCAACATTCCTCTTATAACTCTCTTAACAATTTTCTCACTTGCCTTAGAATGCTTTGGTCCTTTCTGACTGCTTCCAACTCTTCTCCTACTCTCTTCAAAATTTTCTTTAATTCTTTTCTTATTTCCTGTAATAATTACTTCATTACAATTCAAAATAACAATCTCTTCACCTTTCAATGCTTCCTTAACAACATAACTAGCCAATCTTCCCAAAACTGCATTCTTCCCATCTATAATTTTCATTTACTAAAAACTCCTTTTAAATTTAAAATTTTTAATCCCTCTGCCTTTGGATTTTTTTCAATCTCTTCAAATATATTCAAAATTTCACTCTTTGACTTTAATATCTTTTCCTTTGCTTTTGCAGAAAAACTCAATGCAATTACTTTAATCTTTTTATCCAACTCTCCTTGAGAAAGAATCTTTCCAGGAATAACTATTTTTTCTCCTGCCCTTACTTTTTCATTTATTTCTCTTAAATTAATATTATTTCTCTTGCTTCTCGGACCTGAAAGAATCCCAGCAATTTCTTTCCATTTTTTTTTCTTTTTTGCAGCAATTATTGTTCTAACTAATTCAGGATTTTTTTTTCTTTCCAACTGTTTTGAAATCTTAGTATTACTTTTCATTTTAATTACGAGAAAAATATTTTCCCGCTAAACGCGATAAACTCGCAGGTAAAAATTCAAGAAAATTATGCTTTATAATACTTTCTATTAAAATTAATGCAGGAAAAAGGATTCGAACCTTCGCAAGCACTAAGCTACTGGAGCCTTAATCCAGCCCATTTGACCACTCTGGCACTCCTGCATAAAAATCAAATCAATTCTTAATATAAAAATCTTTAGAATTATTTAGAAATAACTTTTGAAACTTCTTTCAAATCTCTCTTTAATGTTTCAATAGATTTATTCAACATTTCACTTGGAGATAATTGCCCCCAAGACTCCAAAACAATCATTAATTCCTTAGTAGGTAGTAAATTAATTGAATCCTTTTTCTGCTTCTTACAAAATTCTGTGCAAACTTCACACATATCACACTTTGAAGCATCATTAACTTTAACACTTCCATCCTTTAAATCAAATATTTTTTGAGGACAAATATTAATAACTTCTTTTGGGCAATCCTTATCCAACTTTATATCCAAAATATTTCTATAAAACATTATTCCAGGTGAAAATTTCGGATGTCTTACTCCTAATCCAATTCTTACTTTTCCAACCAATTCCAATTCTTGCCCCTTTTTCAAAATAGTTATTGGAATCTTATCATAAACTACTTTTACATTTCCTTTCAATTCCTCTGAATAAACTATTCCATCCTTTTTCACATTTAACTTAAGTTCTATTGGTTTTTTCTCATCAACTTTTCCCATTTTAAGAGGAATTAATCCAATTCTGTGTGCAATTGTTTCATCATACAAAGGAGAATCATTTTTTGAAATATCAACTTCATCAATAGCTATCAATGGAATTCTATTCACATATCTTCTAATAGCATTTGCCAAACTTTCTTCTATCTCTGCTCTAAATACAATCTTATTGTCTTGTTTATTTATTGCTTTCATTTAAGGTCTCCTTCCTCTTCTTCCGCCTTTTTTCTTAGGTCCTCCCCTTGGAAATCTTGTATTATCAAGTATATTTACTATTTTAAAACCTGCTCTTGATAAACTTTTTATTATTGCATGAGCTCCAGGTCCAGGAGCAGGATTTCTTGTCTTAGCTCTTATCTTAACATACAACAATTTTATTCCAAGGTCCTTTATATTTTCAACTATTCTTTTTGAAATAAACATCGCTGTTGTTGGATTTGCTTTAAGTCGTCCGTGTTTTGTAACCATTCCTCCAGTAACTTTTGAAATTGTTTTTCCTGACATATCAGTAACATGAACAATTGTATTATTAAATGAAGTATAAATATTTAAAATTGCTTCTATATCCTTTTTACTCTTTACTTTTTTTTCTTCAGTTTTTGAATTTTCTTCTTTCATTCTTTCTTTTCCTCTAAATTCTCTTTAACTTTCTCTTTTTTAAGTTTTTCTTTTTTCAAAGATATTTTATTTTCCAATTCAATAGGAACAATATAAGAAGGACTATTTATTGCTCTTCCATCAATCAAAACTTTTTTATGAACAATTAATTGTCTTGCCTTTTTCACAGTTGTAGCTAACTTTTTATCAACCAAAACTGTCTGCAATCTTCTTTTCAAATAATCCCTTTTATCCAAAGATAAAACATCTGCAATAGAATTAACAGGCAAACCAATCTTCTTTAAATTATCAAACAAAATCTTTTGCAAATCCTTACTAGCAGAAATCAACTTCTTCGCCTTTTCCCTAATCAATTTAATCTTTGATTCAGCTCTCCAAATTTCTTTCTTATTCTTTAATCCAAACTCTTTCTTTATCTCGGATTCCTCGTCAATTCTTATTTTATCAAATGGTCTTTTTGGTTTAGAATATTGTTTATGTTTTCGTTTCATTTTTGTGTTTTCTTGCTTTTCTTTTTAATTCCAACACCCTTGCTTTTGTTTTTTCTGAAATTACCTCTTGTTCTCTGACCTCTTACAGGAAGTCCTGAAGAATGTCTATATCCCTTATAACTTTTAATCTTCTTTAATTTTTTAATATCAAATTCCTTTTGCAATTCCAAATCACTTCCACTCAAATGTTTGCCCTTTCCTGTTTCAGGGTCCATACGTCTATTCATAATATTCTGCGGGATAATTGGATTTTTTATAAACTCAGATATTTTCTTAATTTCCTCACTATTTAATTCTCCAATCTTTTTTTTCTTATCAATCTTTAACTTTTTACAAATTGCATTAGACAAACTCCATGAAACTCCTTTTATCTTCGTCAATCCAGAATAAATGTTCATTACGCCTTCTATATCCTGAGAGAGAATTCTAATTATTTTTCCTTCATTCCTTGTCTTTTCATCCATTTTTGTCTTTTCATCCATTTTAATGCATAAACAAATTATACCTCTCCATTGAAGTTAGTTCTTTAAATATTCTTTTCTCAATTGTTTTTTCAGGGTCAGGCAAATTTTGAATTCTGTTTTTCATATCCTCAAAAGATTCAAATTCTTTTTCTTTCCTTTTATTGATAATCTCTTGCATATGCTTTTTTCCAAATCCAGGAAGCAACTCTATCTGATGAATTCGTTTATTTATTGCTTGTGATTTGTTAAAAAAATCAACAAATTCCTTCTCTTTACCTTTAACAAGTTCTTTTATAAATTCTTGCAATTGGTTTTTAGCAGATTCAGTTAATTTTTCTTTCTTAAGTTTTCCAAGAATATAATATATTTCTTCTCTCTTCCCTTCTCCAATATAAACTTTATCTCCTATCTTTAAACTAATTCCTCTTCTCGGAACCAACTCCAATAAAGTCAAATTTTTCTCTCCGATAGCTTGTGCTATTGGCATCATTTTCCCTTCCAAAGGATATCCATTTGGTAAAAATTCTAAGACTATTGCATATTCTTCCTTTTCCATTTTCATCATTTAAACTTTTTAATTGCATCAAGTATTTTTTTAATTTCATCTTCATTCAATCCAACATCAACAAAGATTTTATTTAAATCCTCTGCATTATCTGGCATTAAATCAATTATCTTTGCAATTTGTTCTTCCTTCACTTTCATCAAATCCAATTTCTCAATTTCTTGTCGTAATTCCTTGGCTTTTTCCAATTTCATTTTTGAAAATTTTTTAATAAATCCAATTATCTCTGCTAAATTTTCTTTGTCTTCCTTCAAAAATTCCATAACTTCAACCATGCTCAATGCTTTACTATTCTTTATCATTTTATCATTATTTCTTTTATTTTTTTTAAATGTATAGGTTCAATCAAAAATCTCTTTTCCTTTGCATTATCCTTAATTTTAATTTGATAAACTCTTCCTTTTTTTTCTTCAACAATTCCTGTCCTTCCTTGCAATCTTTTTGGAAATTTGGGCTGTCTTCCCTGCTCTTTCACAATCGCAACAAAATCTCCTTTTTTCAATTTTTGAAAGTATTTACTAAGTTGCATTTTCCCTCTGGACCTCATAGCTTTCTTATTTCCCATAAATTACTCAACTTTATTTTATTTAAAAAACTATCTTTCTATTCATATCTTAAAGCACTTGCAGGTTTTAATTTGGCTGCTTGCATTGCAGGAAAAATTCCTGAAAGAGTTCCAATTAAAAACGAAAACAATAATGCACCTATAATTAAATAAGAAGGAAATGCTGCCTGAAGAAAATTTGTATCCAATAAATTAATAGCTATATATTCAGTTCCTTTTCCTAATGCAACACCTATTCCAATTCCAATTATCCCTCCAACTAAACCCAACAAACCAGCTTCAAATAAAAATATAAGCAAGATATCTGAATTTTTAGCTCCAATAGCTTTCATCACTCCAATTTCCTTAGTTCTTTCTAACACAGCTGTATACATTGTATTCATTATTCCAATTCCTCCAACCAAAAGAGAAATTGCTGCAATCCCCACTAAAACAGCTTGAACAATACCAAAAATATTTGAAAAAGATTCCAAAAGTTGTTCAGATGTCTGAACACCAAAAGTTTCCTGTCCTTCTTTTTCTCCTCTAAATTTTCTTAATTTTCTTTTTATATTTTCTGCAACATCCGCAGGATCAAAACCACTTGATGTTTTCACAAGAATTTGGCTTTCTTCATCATCAACATCTAAAATTTCTCTTAAAATATCTTTTTGAATGTAAAGTGCATTATCATCCATAGGATTTCCTACTTTTTCAAATACACCTACAATTTCAAATTTATGCCCTTCCATCTCAATACTGCTACCAATCCTTAGAGTTTTATCCCAAGTATCTCCATAGACATGTGAATAACCTACCACAACTTTTGATTTATCTCTATCTGTTAATCCTCTTCCGTCAATTATTTTCAAACCTTGAAGTTCTATCATACGTTCAAAATCTATTTCAGTTATACCATAAGTATATCCAATTTTAGATTCATCTTTATAGATTATTTGTCCTGTTTTAACAAGATATCCTGAAACATAATCCACCCCTTTTACATCTTCAATTATTTTCAAATCCTTTGAAGTCAACTTTAACGAACCCCCTGCAGAACCAGGAGAAGCAAAACCCTTTGGTTGAATGATTATTGTATTGCTTCCTAATTGTTCAAATTGTTCTTCAATAGCATTTTGTAATCCTTGTCCAAGAGAAATCAAAGCAACAACTGCAGCAATTCCTATGAAAATACCAATCATAGTTAACCAGCTTCTTAACCTTCTTCTTTTAAGATTGTTAAATGCCAAAAAGAAATAATCTTTCATTTGAACTCCAAATTAATTATTCCTCTCTTTTCTTTTTTAATTTTCTCTTTTTCAAAACTTTATAAATAACAAAACCAACTACCCCAATTCCCCCAACAAAATATAAAGTATAATTTTGTTTTTGAACAAGCCCTAAACTTTGTGCTTCCTTTAAAGAATAAGTTCTAAGAACAATCATTTGCGTTTCACTATATTCTTTATTTGTAGAATCTTTATAATTTAAATTTATAGACAAACTAATCGAATCCTTTGCATTAGGCTCAACATATATTTTATATTTAATTGAACCAAAATCATCGCTATCTATATTCCCAAGATATTGCTGTTTATTTGTTAAAAATTTTATTCCTGAAGAATCTGAAGTTTCCAAATCAACAAACTTAACATCACTCAAACCAGAATTAACAATTTTTATTTCAATTTCATTTTCCTTTCCCTTAATCAAAACAACAGAATCTTCCAATGAAGTTACTAACTTTGGTTTTGAATTTACAATCAAACTAACTAAACCCTTTTTAGTATCCCCCTTCTCCTCATCTTGATAATAATTAATTTCAACTGGAATTTTGTAAATTCCAGAATTTGCTTCCGGAAGAGCAATTAATTCAAACTTAAATGTTTCTTTATCTCCTGCCTCCAATTCATCTAAAAAATCCTCAGAACTTGATTGATAAGGTGCAAAAGGAACATCTTCCAAATCAAGTTTTACTTCTAAATTTTGAACATCTTCTTCAAAAATATTTTCAATTTTTATTGAAATTGTTGCAACTTCCCCAGGAGCAATTTCATCTGGAGAACTTGAAACATCTTTAATTGAAAGGGCACTAGCTATTGAAAAAAAAGCCAAGCTAATTAAAATCACATACACTGCAATTAAAATTTTTTTATAATCCATTTACTCTTCTCTAATTAAAACACTTTATAAATTTATCTTCTGGTAATTTTTCCGTCTTTTAACTTAATTACTTTATTTCCATACTTAACTAAATTTAAATCATGTGTGACTAAAATAATTGTTTTTCCTATATCATTTAATTCTCTGAATAACTTTATTATTTCCAAACCTGTTTTAGAATCCAAACTTCCTGTTGGTTCATCAGCCAAAATAACTTCTGGGTTATTTGCCAAAGCCCTTCCAATAGCCACTCTTTGTCTTTCTCCTCCTGAAAGTTCATTAGGAAGATGGTCTCTTCTATGGCTTAATCTAACATTTTCAAGTATCTTTTCTGCCTTTACAATTCTCTCTGCTTTTGGAACTTTTTGAAAAATCATGGGCATAGTAATATTTTCAATTGCAGTTAAAGTAGGAATCAAATTAAATGTCTGAAACACAAATCCTATTTTTCTTCCTCTTATTTGAGCTAACTCAGATTCTTCCATTTTTTCAATATCCTCCCCATCAAGATATATCTCTCCTAAACTTGCCAAATCCAAAGCACCAACCATATTCATCATAGTTGACTTTCCTGAACCAGAAGGTCCAACAATCACAACAAAATCTCCTTTTTTGATTTCTACATCAACTCCATCAAGAGCTTTCACTATTGTTTCTCCCATTCTGTATTTTTTACTCAAATTTTTCAACTCAATAATATTTTTCATTTCCATCTTAATCAGAATAAGCTCTGAACTTCGGCAATTTTCACAAATAAATACTTTATTTAAACTTAACGATTATAGGAAGTTTTAAAAATTAAAATATACCCTTATTTTTATGATAATTCCAGTAAGATGCTTTTCATGTGGAAAACCAATAGGACATTTATGGGAAGAATATAAAAGAAGAATAAAAGAAGGGGAAAACTCTAAAAAAGTTTTAGACGAACTTGGATTAACACGCCCATGTTGCAAAGCAGTATTTTTAGGACAAACAGACTTAATAGAATTAGTTGGAAAATTCAAAAAAAGTTAATTTATTTTCCATCTTACAACATAATCACAATTTTCACAAGTTATTGATTTAATTTTATTCTTAATTCTAATTTTTTCTTTTCCAGAATAAGGGCTAAAACATTTCTTACAAAATAATTTTCTCTTCTCTTTCAAAGGAAGATTATATCTCATTGCAAATTTTTTTATTTTTTTAATTTCTTTTTGAGATTTTTCTTTTACCTTACCAAAAAATTCATCAATTATTTTTCGTGCCTCTGTCTTTGAAATTTTTTTCATTTTGTCGCAAATATAATTATCCAATCTTTTTTGTGTCTATTAATATAACTTTTTTTTATATGAAATCCGGTATTTTTAATCAACTTTTCAAATTCTTTTTTAGAATATAGTTTATCATATTTTCCATTTTTTATTTTTTCTCCTTTTCCTAATTTAACAGCAATAAACATGATACCTTCTTTTTTCAAAACTCTATAAAATTCTTTCATCGTTTCTTTATTATTCTTTTGAGGAATATGCAAAAAAGAAGAACAAACCCATAAACCATCAAAGTTCTCTTTAGGGAAATTTAACTTTCTCATGTCCATTTTTGCGAACTTAGATAATGGAGATGTCTTTTTTGCTATTTTTAAAAAATTTTCAGACAAATCAATTCCTATGGTTTCAAACCCTTTCTCTGAAAAATATTTACAATCTCTTCCATGACCACATCCAATGTCTAATATCTTATTTCCTTTAATAAATTCTAAAAAGAAATCTAATTCTCTTTTTATTATTTCAATATCATCCCAACTTTTAGAGTAATCATTAGCTATTTTTTCATAAAAATTAATTGTATTTTTAGTAAAATTCATAAACAATCAAAGAAATAATCTTTTATAAAAATATCAAAGAAGACAACTTATTATTTTCCCGCCTTGTCGGGCAGTACTGATAACAACATAGGAAGCTTAACTTCTGTGTTCGGAAAGGGAACAGGTGTTTCCAACCTATTATGATTGTCTTCAGAATTATGCACAATTTTGAATTTATAAAACTTTTTATATAGTAAATATTGTATATTTTTATAAAAGTGCAGGAATGCCGGAGTGGTCAAACGGGACAGACTCAAAATCTGTTGGCTTAGTGCCTACAAAGGTTCGAATCCTTTTTCCTGCATTAATCACAAAAAACTAAAAATTCCTTTTTGAATAACTAATATTCCAACAACCAAACAAATCACCCAATGAATAGAAAAAAATATCATTAAAATAAAAACAATTCCTGCACAAATATCTGTTATACTTCCGAGGTCTTTTGGAATTCCGCCCATAAAAGATTTAACAATAAAAACAATTCCCAAGAAAATTAAAATAATATAAGGAAGTTTAATTCCTGTTCCAAAAATTAAAATTAAACCTGCAATCAAATCTATGAATCCTAAAATTTTAACTAACATGTTTTTTAAACTATCTTTTCATTTAAAAATATAATCAACCTTTGAGTGCTATTACATTTAAAGGAAAGTTTGATAAAGAAAACTTTTAGTTGTCTTTATTGCGCCTGTAGCTCAGTTTGGATAGAGCGTTTCCCTCCTAAGGAAGAAGTCGAAGGTTCAAATCCTTCCAGGCGCGTAAAAAAGGATTTGAAGCCTTGGGTTTCGTTCGAAACTGAAATTTCGGACGACGGAGAGTTCTGAAAGAACGACCCACAAATCCTTCCAGGCGCGTAAAAAAGGATTTGAAGCCTTGGGTTTCGTTCGAAACTGAAATTTCGGACGACGGAGAGTTCTGAAAGAACGACCCACAAATCCTTCCAGGCGCGTTTATCTTTTTATTCAGATTCGTAAACTTTATTAAACAGAAATTAAATAATACTCTATTGCGTGGGTAGTTCAGTGGCAGAATCTCTGCCTTCCAAGCAGATGACCCGGGTTCGAATCCCGGCCCGCGCATTTGTCAAAATGGAAACACAAGAAAATCAAAAACACGAAGAAAAAATTAAATTCACAAAAAAATTTGAAAAATTCCACAACAAAAATTACAAATTACTTTTATTAATCCCTCTAACACTTATTGTTTTTTCTTTAATTTACATGGCTGTCTTTTATTCCCAAAATAATGATTTTATTCACAAAGACATTTCTTTAACAGGAGGAACTTCAATCACAATTAATGAACCAATTAATACTGCATATTTGAAACAAACTCTTTCAAATAAACTTGAAAACATAAACACAAGAGAAATTTATGATTTAATAACAAGAAAACAAATAGCAACAATAATAGAAACCAAAACAGAAGGAGACCAGGCAAAACAAATTCTTGAAGATTATTTAGGATACGAGCTTAATGATGAAAACAGCAGTTTTGAATTTACAGGTTCAACCCTAAGTGAAAGTTTTTATCAACAGCTTTTGATTGCAATTCTATTTGCCTTTGCATTTATGGCAATAGTTGTTTTTATAATCTTTAGAAACTTTGTCCCATCTGTAGCAGTTATCATTTCCGCATTTGCAGACATTCTTATGACATTAGTTTTAGTAAACTTATTAGGAATTCAAATGTCAAGTGCAGGAATCATTGCTTTCCTAATGTTAATTGGTTATTCAGTTGACACAGATATTTTGCTAACAACAAAAGTTTTGAAAAGAGAAGGCGAACTAAACCAAAGAATTTTCAAAGCATTCAAAACAGGAATAACAATGACCCTAACATCTCTTTTAGCAATCACCTTTGCATTAATCATAGTGAATTCCTTTTCAGTTGTTCTTACACAAATATTTTTAATCCTTGTTATTGGTTTAGCATTTGACATTCTTAACACATGGATAACCAATGTTTCAATACTTAAATGGCATATGAAAAAGAAAAATGAAAATTAAATTAACATGGAAAATATGGCTTTTAATCTTTGTTTTAGTTTTATCTCTAATTTCTATTTTTGTAACTCCCAACTTTCTTCAAAAAGGAGTTTTAATAAAAAATGTTGAACAGAACTCAACAGCATTCGAACAAGGATTGCGTCAGGGGCAGATAATTACTAAAATAAATGGCCAAGAAATAGAGAGCATAGATGAATTTACAAAAATAATTCAAGATAAGTTTATCTCAGAAGAAAAAATAAAACTTACTTTAACAGCAGATGAAACAGATTATATTCTTTATTCAAACACTTCTCCAGATATAATTGTTTCAGACATTTCTCAAACAAATATAAAAACAGGTTTAGATTTAGCAGGAGGTTCAAGAGCATTAGTTCAGGCAAAAGACAAAAAACTTACTTCAGCCGAAGTTAATGATTTAGTAGCAATAGCAAATAATAGATTTAATGTTTATGGTATTTCAGATATAAATATTCGTCCTGTTTCAGATTTAAGTGGAAATCATTTTATGTCTATTGAAATCGCAGGAGCAACTCCTTCTGATTTAGAAAAATTAATTTCAGAACAAGGGGAATTTGAGGCTAAAATTGGAGACAAAGTTGTTTTTGTTGGAGGAGAAAAAGATATAACTTCTGTTGTTCGTTCAGGACAGGGTTCAGGAATATATTCTTGTGACCAATCACAACAAGGACAATATTTTTGCAATTTCAGATTTGTAATTTATTTAAGTGAAGCAGCAGCAGAAAGACATGCAAACATCACAGATAAATTAGAAATAAATTCATCTTCTGAAGGAAATTATCTTTCTAAAAGATTAGACCTTTATCTTGATGGAAAATTAGTAAATAGTTTGCAAATCAGTGAAGGTCTAAAAGGAATAGTAACAACTCAAATTCAAGTATCTGGTTCAGGAAATGGAGCAACAAGAGATGAAGCAATAAAAAATGCCGAAGAAGAAATGAAACAACTTCAAACTGTTTTAATAACAGGAAGTTTGCCATTTAAACTCGAAATTGTAAAATTAGATACAATCTCCCCAAATCTTGGAAAAGAATTCTTGAAAAATATTTTCTTAGCAGGTCTTGCAGCACTTTTGGCAATTTCAATTGTTGTCTTTGTCAGATATAAAAAATTAAAATTTTCTCTTTCATTATTAATTACAAGTATTTCTGAAATAATTATAATATTAGGAGTAGCTTCCATAATAAAATGGGACCTTGACTTGCCAAGTATAGCAGGAATCTTAGCTGCAATTGGAACAGGAATTGACAGCCAAATTATTGTATTAGATGAAGCACAAAGCCAACAATCATTAAACATAAAAGAAAGAATGAAAAGAGCTTTTGCAATTATTCTTGGAGCATACTTCACTGCATTAGCAGCATTAATACCCTTATATTGGGCAGTCGCTGGTTTATTCAAAGGTTTTGCAGTAACAACAATTTTAGGAATCACAATAGGAGTTCTTATTACTCGTCCTGCATTCACAGACATAATAAAAATTATTGAAAAATAATGCGCCCCAAATATCATTTCTTATTTGGAATTCTTTTTGTCATAATCCTTTATATTTTATTTCCTCAATTTTCTTTTCTTGATTTAACAATTATTTTTTTATCATCTTTTCTAATAGACATAGACCATGTATTTTATTCCTTCATAAAAAACAGAAACATAAATCCAATTAAATCTTATAAAGAACATTCATTTGAATTAAAAAATTTTCTTCATTTACCAAAGCAAAAAAGAAAAAAAATCTATTTAGGATTTTACATTTTTCATGGAATCGAATGGCTAATAATTCTTTTCTTACTCGGATTTTACATTACACCATTTTTCTTTTTAGTTTTTATAGGATTTTCTTTCCATCTATTATTAGATTTTATCTATGAAAGATATCTCGGATGTTCATTTGACAAATCATCTTTAATTTATAACTATTATAGATTTAGAAAAATTAATTCTTCTTCAAGAATTTTTTAAAATACCCAAATATTCTTCCAATACCATAACTCAAATGAATCAAAGGAAATATAATCATCAGCAAAAAAATTGAACTTGCATTCCTGTTTTTTACTCCTTCATAAATCGAGAAATCACAATCTAAAAGAAAATAAACAAATAAAGGAAAAAATAAAAAAGAATTTGATAACCCAATTAAAGAAATTACACAAAAGAAAAAAATATACAAAACAAACAAAGATGGAACAAGAAAAAAAGGTTTCTTTATTGTCTCCCTAAAAGATTCTTTTAATGGACCAACCTTTCCATAATTAAAAATTTGTTTTATTAATCCTTTTATTGTAGGTCTTCTTCTATGATAAATAATTAAATCAGGAGAATAAGCTATTTTAAATCCTGCCCTTTTGCAATCTGCAACAAACTTCGGGTCTTCACCAGGCCACAAATTTTCATCAAATTTTATTTTTTTCATAACTTCTCTTTTACAAAACATTATTGCACTTGTCAAATAAGTTTCATCTGCATCAAGATTCAATTTTTTCTTTTCATATCTATTTGAAGTATTCCACCCCCCAAACTTAGAAGACAAAGCATATCCAGAAACCTTAGCAAATCCTTTTTCATCCAAAGGTGTTAATTGAGGTCCTCCAACAATATCAATATTAGAATATTTTTTAAAAAATTTTTCTGCATTCTTTAACAAATTTTTATCAACAACTGCATCATCATCAAGAAAAACAATTATCTTGCCCTTGCTTTTTTCAAAACCCTCATTTCTATTCTTAGAAGCATTCAATCCCTTTTCAATAATAATTTCATAATCTTTCTTTAGAAAATCCAAATCATTTATACTTCTCAAAATCTCTGCATTCCGATAAGGAGCAACAGGTATCACCAAAGAAAATTTCATAATCTTCCCATAAAATTATTCTTAAAAAAGATTATGTATCTGGAATATTACAATTTAATCTATTCTTTCAAAAATTCCCAATGGATATTATTGGGAATTATTATTGGGAATTTTTCAATAAAATTTTTGGTACATTCATTAAGATTAATTATATTATTAATTCCTTTTAAAAATTTATTTCTGCTCATTATGAGTTCCTTTTTTACTAATTTAAAATTATTTCTTCTGAATATATCAAATAATTGAATTGCATTTAATGAGAACCTATGTGTATAAATTTCTCTTGCTGAATTATAACTCAAAAAATAAGGAGTTGTAATCTTTAATCTTCCCCCTCTTTTAATAATTCTTGATAATTCTTTTATATGCCTTTCAAGGTCTCTCATTTGTTGTAATACTCCTATACTCAATATCCACTTAAATTGTTCACCCTTAAATGGATAAGGATATTTATTCAAATCATGGATAACATCCACTTTTGTTTCATTTCCATAAATATCTTTATCATCTATATCTACATTTACCCAACCCTCTCTATAATCAACCGAACATCCAAGATTTAATTTATCTCTTTCAGGAAATTTAATTTTCATTTTATGACCCTTCCAAAACTTTTTCATATTCTTCAACTTTTCTTAATGTGGAAGTTTGAAAATTCCATCTTAATTTATGAATAACATATAAAATTCCCATATCAGCCAAAATTTTAACAATCAACATCCTTAATCGTCTAACATAAGAATATTTTCCCACAACCGTAGGCTTCCTAAATACTTTAGAATTCAAATTCATTTCTTTTAATCCTAAAAATTTAAATATTCTTTTCAATTCTTTTTCTGTATTCTTTGTAAGCTCCTCAAGTTTTACAACAAGAATGTCATCAAATAATTTTCTATAAGGTTCAATCATTTTTTCATAATCACTTAATTTTTTATATTCATATTTTTTAATTTTCTTATATTTCTCAAAAGAAATATTTGAAATTTGAGAATTAGATAACCTTCCTTTATACAAAGAATAATCATGTTTATCTTTATCTCTTATCATAAAAATTATTTTTGCATCTGGGAGTAATCTTTTTGTATTTCTGGCAGATATAGGGTCATAAGCATCCCAAACACTAAAATCAATTACAATTTTTTTATCTGTTCTAAAAAAATTAAGATACCATTTATCCCCAAATTGATGCGTAGGATTTCTGCATCTTCTGCTTGAATACCAATTTTCTGCAAAATAATTTATTTCTTTAACTTTTGGAATAAAAACATCAGGATGTTGTTTTAGAATATTACTCAAAAATGTTGTCCCACATCTTCCAAAACCAGCAACCACTACATTGGGTTTTTTTATCTTTAGAATTTCATTCTCAATTTTCTCTCTCATAATGTAATAATCACAAAATTCTTTTATAAAAACAACTATCTTTCATTCATTATCTTTAAAAATACATTTTTCTCTGTTCCATAATGAGAAATTCTTCTAACATAAAAGAGCAATTTGTTAAAAACAGCTTTTGGATTCTTGCAACAAGTTTCATAAATAGAGCAGGGGGATTTATACTCATTCTTTTAATTTCCAGAATGTTAATGCCCAAGGGCTTTGGGATATACTCTCTTGTCATGACAACCTGTCTTTTGTTCATATCTTTTTCTAATTTAGGAATTAACGAAACTCTTATTAGATACCTTTCTCTAGAAATAGATAAAAATAAAGAAAAAGCAAGAGCATATTTTAAATATCTTTTAAAAATTAAAATTTTATTAACTATTATTCTTTCCTTAATATTACTTGTAGGAGCATATCCAATTTCTCTTTTTGCATTTCATGATTTATCTCTTTTTCCATATTTTTTAATTCTCAGTTTTTATGTTTTTATAACTTCTTTAACCAATTTCTTTGAATCTTTATTCTTCATAAGAAAAAAAGTAAGATATATCTCATTAAAAGAATCAATCTCTTTATCATTGAGAATAATTTCTCTAATTTTAATAGGAGCATTTGTAATATCAGAATTTAGATTAACATATCTTTTCATTTGCTTTGTAGCTATTTCTATATTAACTCTTATTTTTAATTTTCATTTTTCTAAAAAATCCTATCCTTTTTTATTTAAAAAATCAAAAAAAATAGTAAACAAAAAGAAAGTATCCATTTTCATGTTTTTTTTAAACATGCAAAATCTTTCAAGAATGATTCTTTCTCAATCAACTATAATAATCTTGGGAATTTTTTTGATAAAAGAATATGTAGGTTATTATAGTGTCTCGTGGGGTCTGCTTAAAGGAATAACTAGTCTTTTATTTTCATTTTCTTACATATTTATTCAAATATTTACAAATTCAAACAAAGAAGCCTTCTCTAAAATTTTTGGCAAAATATTTCGGCTTTTTTTTATATTTTCTTTACCCATCTCTTTTGGATTATCTTTATTATCAAAATTTTTTATAACTACCATTTATGGATATGACTATCTTCCCGCACATAATTCATTAATAATCTTAGCTTTCATAATTCCTTTCTTAGTTGGGTTGGATATTGTTCTTGCATTATTCTCTGCAAAAAATAAACTCAAAAAAATTTCAGGAATAATATTAATATCTGCAATAATTTCAATAATTCTAAATTATCTCGCTCTTCAATGGATTCATTCTTCAGAAAACGCAATTATTGCAGTTTCTATGGCTAACTTAATAAGTTGGATAATTTGTTTTACTTTTTCTGTTCTCCTATTAAAAAAAGAACTTCATATCAATAAAATCTTTTCCTCTTGGATAATCAAATCAATTATCTCTTGTCTAATCATGTCTGCATTTCTCTTTCTTTCTTTTCATTTCTTTCCTAATCCAAATCTTCTTTTAGGAATAATAATTATCATTTTAAGCGCAATAATTTATTTTATTTTCATTTTGTTACTAAAAGGAATTATGTTGGATGAACTCATCCAAATATTAAAAATCCTATTCAAAAGAAAAAAGACCAAAAATTTATTAACTTGATTTTTTTATTCTATGTTAGATTCTTCTTTTAATAATCCTAATAAAATATTTGTAATTTCTTCCACCCCTTTGCAATTCTCATCAAATAAAAAAACAGAAGAAGGCAGAACAAGTCCCTTTTCAAAAATATGTTCCCCTATTTTTTGACTTCCAAAAGCATATTTTTTAAAAAATCTCTGATTTCCTAAAGGCCAAAAAGCAGGACGGATTTCTATTCCTTTTTCTATCAATTTTTCTCCAATTAATCTCACATCTTCTTTTGTTTTATTTTCCAATAAAATAATATTTAACCAATAAGAAGGAGAAGCAGTATCAATTTTTTTCTGCAATCTTATGTCTCCAATATTATTTAACAAAGAATAATATTTTTCTCCAATTTTCTTTTTTCTTGAAAAAATTTCATCAAAATTTTCTATTTGAGCTCTGCCAACAGCACCTAAAAGATGAGGCATTAAATAATTCATTCCAATTCCTGTATAATAATATTTATACCAATAAGGATCTTCTTTACCACGATAAGGCGCTGCTCTTGAAGCCCAATAAAATGCCCTGTTAATTAATTCATAATCATCTGTTAGAACCAATCCTCCTTCTCCCACCCCCATCATTTTTTCACTTCTTACAGAAAATACTGCAATGTCTCCAAATGAACCCAATTTTTTTCCTTTAAATTCTGCACCATGAGCTTCACAACAATCTTCAATAAGATAAATATTTTCTTTTTTACATATCTTAACAATCTCTTCTGTATCTCTTGCAGGAAATCCATAGATATGAACTAAAATAACTGCTTTAGGTTTTTCAACTTTAAGATAATCCTTTAATTTGTTCGCATCCAAACAAAAAGTTTCATCTTCAATATCCAAAATAACTGGTTCAGCACAGCATTGTAAAACTGTAGTTACATCTGCTGCACAAGTAAAATTAGGTATTACTACTTTATCTCCTTTTTCTATACCTAAAGATAATAATGCTGTATGCAATGCAGCAGTTCCGCTTTGAACAGCTAAAGCATATCTTACTCCTATCAATTCTGCAAACTTTTCTTCAAAAATTTTAACATGTTTTCCTTTCACAGAAAGCCACTTAGATTCAAGAACATCCAAAACATATTCTTTCTCTTTCTCTGTTATATATGGTTCATTCAAAAAATATTTATATTTCATCTTTTATAGGACCCCAATAATCTGTTATTCCTCCTTCTTCTCGACCAAACTCTTCTTCTATTTCTTTTTTTAATTTTTCAATTTCTTGAGAAGATAAATGGGAAGTGCTAACTGCACATCCTTCATACTGAGCTTTTCCGGAAAACCAACTTTCTCTTAATTCATCTCCATCCCATTCAATATCATAATTCTGTTTATTTTCATAAATATCAGAACCAGGATAAGGAGTAAAAATTGAAATATCAAAATGATCCGGTTTTGTCTCCCTTAACCAATCTTTTATTTTATTCACACTTTCTAAACTTTCACTTGGAAGACCAATTATCAAATATGCTTTCACTCTCAACCCGATTGCTTTACAATTTTTAATAAAATCTGCATCTTGTTTTATTGTAGTTCCTTTTTTAACAACTTTATCATGAATGAATTCATCAACACTTTCTATCCCAACACATACCTCTGCACAACCTGTTTCTTTTAAAAATTTTAAATCATCCAAATCTGCTAAATCTGCTCGAGTCAAACATCTATAAGGCATACCAAGTTCTGCCAATCCCTTTAATATCTTTTTGTCCCTTTCATTCTTTAAAAAAAGTTCATCATCAAATATTGAAATAGAACTAAAACCAAATTTATCCTTTAGATATTTAATTTCCTTCAAAACATTTTCAGGAGTTCTTAATCTTAAAGGACTTTTGCTATGCTCCTGCTTAGCACAAAAAGTGCAATGAAAAGGGCAATTCCCTCTTTTAGTTAAGATATTAATACATCTTTTTCCCATTAATTGATATTTATATCTTAATGGATTTATCCCCTCCCAGTCAGGAAGTAATTCATTTGGATCAATAAATTTTTCAGATTGATATATTCCTAATTTTGAATTAGGATAATTGTCCGCAACTTCTAACATAGGAATTTCACCCTCCCCTCTTATAACAATATCAAAGCCAGCATCCAAACATTCCTGAGGACTATGTGTAGGAAAAGGACCCCCAATAACAAATATCGAATTTGGATTATTTTTTTTTAATTTATTTTTTAATTCAATAACATCTTTAAATTGAGTAATCTGGCATGAAAATCCAAAAATATCTGCTTTCATATCTGAAAGAGGAACACCTCCTGTTAAATCATAAATTTCTACATTATGTCCGTGGTTTTTTAAATAAGATGAAATATATAATAATCCCAGATTTGGAAAAGCTAGAGGGCATAACAAATATGGACTATCTGGTTGTATTAATGCTATCTTTCCTCTCATTATATAAATTAAAATTTTTTGTTTAAATATTTATATGATTTGTAATAGATATCTTAAATTCTAAACTTTCTAATTTTTTTCCAATATCTCATTCACAAAGTCTAAAACAATTTGTGGAATAGGAATATTTGGATTTTCAAATTGTTGATATTTATAATTTTTAAATTCATCAAAAACTTTTTTTATTTTCCATATTTTTTCATCACTAATATTTTCATAAAATTCTTTTTTCTCTAATATTGGAAAGATTCTAGGATACTCCACAACAATTGCAAAAATTTTATGAAGCATGTCAATTTTATCTTTGTCTTGAAGATTTAAATTACTTCTAAAATGATATGTTTCTTTTAATTCATTTTCATAATTTTCAGGAATTATATTCTGGCTCTTTGCAAGTTCATAAATTTCTGTTCCAGGATAAGGAGAACATATTGATGCCCATGCATAAAAAGGTTTTGCTCTCATATTCAATTTTAAAGTTTCTAAATCATTTTCAAATGTTCCTGTTGGAATTCCTATCATATTTTGAAAAACTATCTTAAGACCATACTTTCTAGCAAGTTCAGATGCTCTTAAAATTTGTTCATCAGAAATATTTCTTTTCAACACGTTTTTTCTAATCCTTTCATTTCCTGCTTCACATCCTGTAAAAACTGCAACACAATTTGCTTCTTTCAAATTCTTTACATATTCTTCATCATTTAAAACTTCAGGTCTTAATGCACATATAAAAGGGATGTTTACCTCTTCAATATACTTTTTAGCAAATTCTTTTACTTTATCTGCTCCAAAATAAAAATGGTCATTCTGAAAGAAAAAAATCTTCGGATTATAATTTTCCTTTATTTGTTTCATTTCCTTAATAACATTATTTATACTTCTATGTCTGACAATTTTTCCCTTTCCAGCATACATTTCCTTAAACTTTTTATTATGGCAATAAGTGCAATTATATGGACAACCCCTATTCGAGATAATATTATACATTCCTCCTTCTTTTTGCTTTTTGAATATCTCCCTGTCTGGAAAAGGAATATTATCCAAATCATCTGTTAAAGGTCTAATATCGTTTTTGTAAATTTTCCCATTTTTCTTTATATGAATATTCAGTATTTTAGTTGTGTCCTTATTTTCTTCAAGAGCAGTTACTAACTCCAGAAATGCATCTTCTCCTTCGCCTAAACATAATGCATCAATATTTTCTTTTTCAATTATCTCTGGAGAAAATGTTGCAAGAGGCCCACCAATTATTGAAAAAAAATTATTCTGTTCTTTTAATTTATTATTTATCTCAAATGTTTTTACTTTCTCACAAGTCATAGAACTATATCCTATAACATCTGGCCCAAATTCTTTAACAACTTCAAAAATATTTTCCTTTTCAGTCATAATTCCTCTGGCATCATGCCCATGTTTCTTTAAAACACTTGATAAATACATAATTCCTAATGGTTCGTCATGCCGAGTAAATGTAACTAACAGAATTTTCATTTTATTATTTATTAAATAAAAGTATTTTTATAAATTATTATACTTAAGATTATTCAAATAAATTTTTCATTGTTCTTATGAGTAGGAATCTTAATTCCATATCTGTCTGCAAATTCTAAAAGAGGTTTTATTGCTGAAGCTATTTTTTCTCCAATCTCATTTTCTTTTCCAAATAAATATGCTTCTTTTTGAGCTAATTTTAAATCATATTCTACCATTTTTCTCACAAGGTCCTTAAATTTTATTTTGGGTTCCCATCCTAACTTTTCTTTAGCTTTTGAAAAATCCGCACATAAAATATCAACATCTGCAGGACGAAGATACTCTGGGTCAATTTTAACTACTATTTTTCCATTTTCATCTGCATATTCCTCTTCAAGCCCTCTTTTTCCATTTGACCTAATATTCATCCCCAAAACTTTTGCTGTTTCTTCTAAAAATTCTCTAACAGAATGTGTTTCACCAGTTCCAATAACATAATCTCCAGGTTCATCTTGTTGCAATATCATCCACATGGCCTCAATACAATCTTCTGAATGCCCCCAGTCTCTTTTTGCATCTAAATTTCCTAACCTAAGTGTATCCTTTAATCCAAGTTTAATTCTTGTTAAAGTTCTTGTTATTTTTCTTGTCACAAAATTTTCTCCTCTTCTTTCTGATTCATGATTAAATAAAATCCCATTTGAAGCATGCAATCCATAAGCTTCTCTGTAATTTATTGTTGTATAATAAGCATAAACCTTTGAACAAGCATATGGGCTTCTTGGATGAAAAAGAGTTTTTTCTGATTGAGGAGTTTCATATACTTTACCAAACATTTCTGATGAAGAAGCCTGGTAAAATCTTGCCTTTGGACAAATTTCTTTCATTGCTTCAAGAACTCTTAATGCTCCAATAGCATCTATATTAGAAGTATTTTCAGGTATTTCAAAACTAATTCCAACATGACTTTGTGCTGCCAAATTATAAATCTCATCTGGCATCACTTCTTTTATAATTTTCTTAATTGAAGTAGAATCTGTCAAATCTCCATAATGCAACAAAAGACCATTTGGAGAAGAAAATGGTTTGCCCTTTTTTTGCAAATTCAAATGATCAATTCGTTCTCTATTCATAACACTTGTTCTTCTAATAATTCCATGAACCTCATAATTTTTTTTCAAAAGAAATTCAGCCAAATAACTTCCATCTTGTCCAGTAATTCCTGTAATCAGCGCTCTCTTTTTTTCTCCAAAATTCATATTATACAATTTCTATAAAATCATTTAAATAATTTATGAAGATGAAATATCTAATTTAACATAACAATTTTTAAAAAGAAAGAAATTTATTTTTATTCATGGCTTCTCAAATTTGGGTTAAATCATATCCTTATACAAAAGAAATATTTGCATTAACAGATTTAGGAAAAAAAAATATTAGTATGGAAGTTTTTTTTAGTGCAGATATGAAACTTAATGAAGAATGTGCAAAAATTTGCAAGAATGAATTTCCAAATTGGGGAGTAGAATTATTTGTATATCAAGGCGAAGAAAAAAGACAAATAAGAATAATTTATGATATGTTTTCTTCTGATAAAAACATTGCAAAAATAAGTTTAGATTATTTTAATTCTGCTTTAGAATTAGCTGAAAAATATGGAGCCCAACATTTACAATTAGATGCAGGCAATTATAAAGGCAGACTTGGAGAAGATATTAATAAAAGAAAAGAGGAATTTATAAAACAAAGATTATCATTTTTAAAATCCTTAAAAAATAAAGGAATAAAAACAGAAATTTTTTATGAAAATGGCATTCCAATGGATGACCACAAAATAGATGAAATTACAGGCTCGCCATTATTTACTTGTATTGGGCATAATTTATCTGATTTTGGAGAAAAAAGTTTGCCTTTAGAATATGATGTGGCTCATCATGCAATAACCTTAGATTTATATACAAGAGCTAAAGAATTTGGTTTACAATTAACTAAACAAGAAAAAGGTTTAGTTAAAAAAATAAAAGAAATGGGGATAACTAAAACACTTATAGAAGAAATCAAAAACAAAAAAATTTACTTTACACATTTAGGCAATGCCCAACCCTTTAAACTTTTAACAAAAACAGATGTAAGTGAAGGAGTTTCTTCTTATGACCTTCTTGATTTAAAACAAATTTTACCTATATTAATGAATATAAGTGAAAATATTACTCCAGAAGTTGGAGAACAAACAGGAGATTTTGAAAAAAGACCCTATTTGAGAAAATGGGTTAATGCCCTTCAAACTGGCAATTATGATGAAGTTTTATAATAAGATTATTCCTCCAAAACTTCCTTTAATCTTTTCATAAAACTTTTTTCAGAAACAAAATCTGCTCTCTTTATTGATTTCTTATTATCTATTTCGCCTTTCTTTAACTTGTCCAGAATTTTTTCAAGTTCTCTTCCACCTTCCTCAAGAGTTTCAAAACCAAATCCAAATTTTCCATATTGTAAAGTTTCCTGGTAAGTTCCCCCACTTTTGTGCGTAAGTATGATGCATCCTGCAGCCATTGCCTCAACAGGACCCATAGTCAAACTAATATCTCTTTGGCTGTCAATAAAAACTTTAGATTCCTGCAAAAGTTCAATACATTTTTTTGAAGAAGGACTTTGAATTATCTTTACTCTATCTTGAATATTTAATTTTTTTATTAAGTCATTTAAAAATTTTAAATAATTTTTAGAATCACTTGTAGCCCCTCCAAAAATCACCATCTTATAATTTGGATATTTCTTAGTTCCAAGATAAAAAACTTTTATTGAATCCTCTATCATTTTATTTGGAGCCAATCTCGCTAATACAGCTATCTGGTCTTTATTTTTTGGTCCAGTGTATAAATGCTCTTCAGTATGTATAGAATGAATCAATGGTTCCTCTGGAGAAAAATTCCATCTTTCAATTAATCGCCTTTTTGTCCACTCATCTATTGGATATATCTTATATTTTTTACTTAATGCATTTTTTGTTTTACTTTGTTCTAAACCAAGAATTTTCTTAATAAAATCTTTAATCTTTCTATTCAAACTTTTCATTTTTTTCACATTCTTAATAGATTTAGTTTCTATTGCTGCAAATCTCCAAACAAAATATCTTGACTTATCAAAATCTTTTGGAAGATAATTATGTATAATGCCTCCGTCAATATCTATTACTTTATCCACCTCATTAACCATTTTCAAAAATTCTTTTTTGATAACCTTTCTTCCAAGAAGAGAATTTTTGCAAAATAATCTTTTTAGATTTCCCACATTATATGCCTTTTCTATTTTTATTGGTCCATACATCTCTTTAATCTTTTGAAAATTCAACTTAAAAGGATTAAATAAAAAAACTTTCCATCCAAGAAGATTTAAATCTTTAATCAAATCTACTATAATTCTTGGAGCCCCTCCTCCTTCATCAATCCTAAACATAACCACAATTCCAATTTTTTTATCTTTTTTATTCATCTATTTGGTTATGATAAGAAATATTTTTAAGTATTGTTGTGTTCCTGAATAAAATGATTCGTCCTGAATTTGATGAAAAAAAAGCACTTTATACAAAAAATCCAGTTTATCTTTTTGGATTAATGGACCCAATTACAGTCAAAGTAGCAAAGTTCATGTATAACTTAGGTTTTTCAGCAAATCTTGTAACTTTAATTACTTTCACTCTTGCAATATCTTCACTTGCAGTTTTATTTTTTATGAGAAATTATACTGGTTTTATTATTGCAGCAATATTAATCACTTTGCGAAATCTTGGAGATACTGTAGATGGAAAAATTGCAAGAGGTTCTGGAACAACTTCTCCTGTCGGAGGTTTTTCAGATGCAGTTTCTGATTGGATAATTTTTCATGCCTTTTTCTTTATTATCTTAGGTTACTTAACCAACAATCTTGCAATTGGTTTTTTATGTGTTACAGGGTATATGAGTCGTGAATTCACAAGAAGAAGATTTGAAGCTTCATATGGAGAAAAAGCCATAAAAACAAAAGAATCAAAAAAAATTTCTTGGATAATTTCCGCAGTAACAAAATATGATCTAGCAAATGTTTTTATTCTTGCTCCAATATTTTTATTATTAAATCAGCCAGTTTTACTTATTTATGCAGTAGCAATAATTGAATATACTCTTTTATTCGGAGAAATGGGATTTGATTTTTATTGCCTTCTAAAAAAAAGTAAAGAAAACAAAAAAGCAAAAGAATCCCGAGAAGAAATTAAAGAAAAACCAATTGAAAATTCAAAAGAAGAAAATTCTATAAAAGAACCAGAAATTAAAGAAACAAATCAAAAAATTGAAGAATTAAATAAAGAAGAAATTTCAAAAGATTAGTTATTTTTTTCTAACCAAGAAAATTTATCCCCTTTATACAAAGTATTTCCTTTTCCAGGGATTAACAAATATTTATTAAATTTGATAGGATTTCTAAACCCATCTAAAATTTTTGTTTCTGTGAGATTTGTTATTATACATGCAGGGGCAATATCCCATAATCCATTTTGTTGAAAGAAATGAGAAATTGCAACAGATTTGTAGCCACATAATTGTGCAAGTATAAATGCTTTTCCTGGAGAAGAATACCAGAAAGTTTCATCTGATTCATTAATCAATCTTATGTTAATTTTGTCTTTATTAATCCTAAATCGATTATCTAAATACAGTGCATTATTTGCTAAATAATTTTCTTTACTACTTTTCATCCAAACTAAATTCTTTATATTCTCTGAATTTAATAAAATTGTTTCTCCTGAAACATAATCATAACATACTCCAAATTTAGGTTGTCCATTTTCTATAATCGCCCCCAAAAAAGTATAATTATATTCAGGACCAAGAGTTTTATTTATGTTGGGGTTTTTTAAATCTGTAGAACTTTCGACGTGTTTTGCAGCTGCAAGAGTCCCATCAATAGAATCAAAAATAAAATAATCTCCTTTCCTAAGAATTTCAATTTCATTATCTCCTTCTTCCGAGATTATATTAATTCCTTTTTGTTTTGCATATTTTGAGACAATTCTATCAATATACTTATCAATATTAGTCACTAAAGTCCTGCAACCAGTTTCATCTGTTTTAATATTTTTCTCTAATTTATTTTCTTTCACAAAAGGTCCAATCGATTGGGAAACCTTTTCTATTATTTTTTCAAAGAAATCATATGCTTTATTTAAGTTCATTTTTGTTAATTTTATCTTTCCAAATCTGGGAAAAATTCAATGAAATCATTGAAGACCTGTAAAATTTTTTTTGTATGCACTTCTTCAATGATTTTGAGCTGGATTTATTAAACAATATTTAGCATACAATTCAATTGTTCCAGCACCAATTCCAGAAAAAGCTTGAGGCTGCGTTTCTATTCTTTTTAATAAAGATTCTGGATTTGCATAAATTCCATCAATCACAATATGCTCCCATCCATCTATTGGAAGATTTTTTTCTTTAAATTCGTTTATCATTTGTTCTTTACTTGCTCCTTTTAGAACAAGTTCTTCATAAAGTTCATTTGATTGAGCATTAACTTCCTGAATTTGTTTTAATGTTGCATCTGTTTTAATTTTTCCAACAAACTTAATTCCAGTTGGACCAGGTTTATATGCTTCAAAAATTCCTATCGGACTTATAGATTCAATTTCAAAATTTCCAATCTCTTCTTTAAACTCTTCAATCAAAGTATCCTTAATTGGGTCATTATCTATATATCTATCTTTAAAACTAACACTTCCTGCAGGAGGACATCCATATAATCCATGAGCATAATTATCTTTTCCCCTTTCAGTAACTTTTCTTTCAATATTTCCATTAACCACTTTTGGCATCGGTGCTCTAAGCCCCATTAACAAATATCCTTCTTTAATCTCTGTAATTCCCAATGCTGCAAGTTGATAAAAAGAATCTTTTGAAATTATTTCATTTCTAGCAGCCAAAATATCAGGAAAAGCAACCCATCCTGTTTCAAAGGAATCATTTGATTCAGGATTTAATGCAGAAATATTCTTTAAAGCAATAACTTTTTCTCCATGACCTTTTTCAATTCCATAATGTTTGTATATCTTATCATAATTTGGTTTTCCATTTTCACTTGAATAAAATTCTTTTGTAGCCATGCCTTTAAATTCAATCAAATCTTTTCCAATATTCCATACAAAAGGAGTTTCAGCAACCTTTATTATTTTTGAAAGTGTCATTAAATCCTAAAATTATTTTTCCTTTTTAAATATTCTTATTCTCAAATATTTATATCTAATTTCTATTTTATACCTTCATAAACCTTAAATAGACTTTCAGGTTTCTGATAAAAAATGAAAGCAATAATACTTGCTGCAGGGGTGGGTTCCAGATTATCTCCTTTAACTAATGAATTACCTAAAACTCTTGTAGAAATTAAAGGAAAACCAATGATAAATTATATTCTTGATAATTTAACTGGTTTGAATATAGATGAAATTATTATTGTCTTAGGACATTTTGCCCATAAAATAGGTGAGCACTTAGGAGAAAAATACAAAGGAATTCCTATAAAATATACTTTCAATCCTATTTACAAGCAAACAAATAGCACCTATTCCTTATGGCTTACTAAAGATATTGCAGGAGATGAATTCCTTGTAATAAATGCAGATACTTTATTTGATAAAGAAATAGCAAAAGACCTTATTCAGTCAAATGGAGAAATAGCAATGAGTATTGATGATTCAATAGAAGGAATAAATAGAAAAGATGCTATGAGAGTTACAATTGAAAATGGTTTAATAAAAGATGCAGACAAAAAAATTCCAATAGAAAGAACTCATGGAGATGCCATTGGACTTTACAAATTTAAAGGACAAGGAGCAAAAATTCTTTTTTCAGAAATACAAAAATTAATAGACGAAAATATATATGACCAATTATTTACTTTTGCTGTTAGACGAGTAATGGAAAGATTTGATGTTTATCCAGTTAGTACAAAATGTTTACCTTGGACAGAAATTGATGATAAAGAAGATTTGCAGGAAGCTGAAAAAATTATTAATAAAATATCTTCTGAGAAAATGAAAGCAGCAGTTTATGTAGGAAATAGTAAAATTGAAATAAAAGAAATTCCAATTCCAGAAATTAATGATGATGAAATTCTTTTAAATGTTAAATTAGTTGGTTTATGCAAAACAGATGTCAAAAAAATAATTCATAATTGGTTTGAACCTCCAAGAGTTTTTGGTCATGAAATTGTTGGGGAAATTGAAAAAGTTGGGAAGAATATAAAAAATTTTAATAAAGGAGACAGAGTTGCTGTTTTTCATCATGTTCCTTGTTTAAATTGTTTTCATTGCAAAAATAGAAATTATGCACAATGTAAAACTTACAGAGAAGTAGATACTACTGCAGGATATGGAGAAAAAAGTGGAGGAGGATTTGCAGAATATATTAAAATTCCAAAAATTGTAATAGAAAGAGGTTTAATAAAAATTCCAAATAATATAAGTAATGAAGAAGCTATTTTCATTGAACCATTAAATTGTTGTCATAAAGCAGTCAAAAAAGCAAAGCTTGAAATAGATGATAGTGTTTTAATAATTGCACAAGGTTCTATAGGATTAATGATAACTAAATTATGCAAATTAGCAGGAGTTAAAAAAATAATAACTACTGATTTAATTGAGAATAAATTAATTCTCTCTGAAAGATATGGAGCAGACTTAGCACTAAAAACAGACGACCCCCTCTTTTTAGATAAAATAAAAAATTTTAATGAAGGAAATCTTCCAAATAAATGTTTTATTGCTGTAGAATCTCTTGATGCAGTAAACCAAGGATTAAAAGCAATATCTCCAGGAGGAAGACTTATTTTTGTTTTTGATAAAATAGAAGAAAAAAATCTTTCAATAGATCCCAACATTATTTCAAATAAAGAAATAGATATAATAGGAAGTTACTCTTCTGATTATTCATTACATGAAGAAACATCAAATCTTATATTTAATAAGAGAATAATACTTAAAGATTTAATAACTCATGAATTTAAACTCGAAGAATTAGAAAAATCAATAATCATGGCTTATGATGCAAGAGCATCAATAAAAATTTTGATTAAATTATAATGTGTGGTATATGCGGATTTAATTGGGAAGATAAAGAAATAATCAAAGATATGACCAATATTCTTTCTCATAGAGGACCTGACCAGCACGATTTTTATACAGATTCTTTAATATCTCTTGGTCACAGACGACTTAATATAATTGATTTAAGCGAAAAAGGTAAGCAACCTATGTGCAATGAAGATGGTACTATTTGGTTAATTTATAATGGAGAAATATATAATTTTGATGAGATAAGATCTAATTTGGAAAATAAAGGACATATCTTTAAATCAAATACAGATTCTGAAGTAATAATTCATGCTTACGAAGAATATGGAATAGAGTGCATAAATTTTTTTAATGGCATGTTTGCATTTGCAATTTGGGATTCTATAAAAAAAAGAATAATTCTTGTTAGAGACAGGGCAGGAATAAAACCATTGTATTATCATTTTGACAAATTAAATAATAAATTTATTTTCGCTTCAGAAATTAAATCAATATTAAAAAATCCTGTTATTAAAAAAGAAATTAATTTTAAGGGATTTAATCAAATCTTGCATTATGCCTTTACAATTAATGGAGAGACAATGTTTGAGAATATCTTTGAACTCCTTCCAGGTCATTTTCTAATTTATGATTTAAATGATTTAATAATAAAAAAATATTGGGAACCAAAAACAAATGTTCAATTTCAATCTGAAGATTTTTTCATTCAAACACTTCAAGAAAAATTAAAGCAAGCAATAAAAAAAAGATTAGTTGCAGATGTTCCCTTAGGAGCTTCATTATCTGGAGGAATTGATTCAAGTGCTATTGTTGCCTTTATGAGTCAACTTACAAATAATCCTGTAAAAACTTTTACAATTGGTTTTAATGATGAATCAGATGAATTAAAAGAAGCAAAAAAAGTGGCAGACTTTTGTAATACAGACCATCATGAAATAATGGTTGATTTTAAAGAAATAACTAATGAACTCCCAAAAATACTCTGGCATGCTGAATCTCCTTTTGCAAGACCATCAATGTTTTCAGGATATTTTCTATCACAAGGTATTAACAAAAATAAAGTAATTATTGACCTTGCTGGAAGTGGAAGCGATGAAATATTTGCAGGTTATAATAGATATGAAATTTATTTAGAAAATAGTATCTTATCAAATGAACAAAAAGCTAAAAAAATAGTTTCCAATTATTTTTATACAGAACAAGAAAAAAAAGATTTTTTCTTTGAACATTTATTAAACAAAATGGACAGCAATTTAAAACCTGAAAAAATATTTTTATCTTCTCTTAATAAATTTGGTAAAAAAGAACATTTAAATGCAGCTCTAGAATTTGAATTAAAAACAGAACTACAAGGAATTCAATTATTCAGAGATGACCGAATGAGCATGGCACATTCCCATGAAATAAGGGTTCCTTTTCTCGACCACAATATAATTGAATTTGGAATGACAATTCCTTCAAATTTAAAATGGAAAGGAAATAAAAAATATATTTTACAAAAAGCTGTTGAACCATTTTTACCAAGAGAAATAGTTTATAGAACAAAAATTCCTTTTCATATGCCTCTTCTAAGATATTTTCAGGAGGAATTTATAGATGTTGCAGAAAATATTCTTTCTAATTCTTCAATCATAAAAAAAAGATTAGTAAAAGAAAACAAAATTAAAGACCAAATAAAAAAAATCAAAAATAAAGAAACAACTCAAGATAATTCCCTTAGACAAATTCTATTTCTAACCAATTTTGAATTATTTCATAAGATTTTTATTGAAGAGGAGAATATAAATATGAAAATCTAAAAATAAATAATTTCTTATTTATCTCTGTTTATTATCTTTTTTCTTGATATAATAACAATATCAAATTCATTAAGAATCTTTCCAAGAAAAGTAATAGCATGAAAATATAATCCATACCTGTAGAGTTTCCAAAATCTATCAATCCCTTTCCTATATACTTTTTTATTTATTAAATTAATAAATCCGCAATAATTCAGCAAGTAATTTATTTCATAGAATGTCCATCCAAATAAATGTCCATCAATACTTGTGTTTAAACTTCCTCTTTTTTTCAACGAATAATTCAAAGCAGGCAAAACAATTATTAATAATCCGTTTTGTTTTAATTTTTTCTTTAAAAAATTAATTGTTTTAATTGGGTCAGGTAAATGTTCTAAAACCATGCATAAAATTATCTTGTCAAAAAAATTATTTGGAATATCATTAATTTCATCAAACATTTTTATTCCCTTTGATTTAAGTAATGGATAAAGTTCTTTATTTTTTTCATAACCATAAGCATTTTTTATCCAGGCAATATTTTGTCCTATTCCACATCCAAATTCTAAAACAGCATCTTCTTCTCTAAAACCAAAATTAAAATAATTCCTTTTTGAATATTCTCCTTTAATCTTATACAATTTTTTATTTTTTATCCAAGTTCCAAATTTATTTTCATGATAATTCATATCATACTTAATCTTTTTATCTTCAAAATTAATTTTTTTCATTTTAATATAAATAAAAAAGTGATTTAAAATATTATCTAAACTTTTATAATATTTCTACTTTCTTCCTTAGGTTTTGATAATAATCCTTTCCAAAATCCAAATATATTAATTATATGATTTATTGGAACAATAAAAAACATATATAATGGAAATAAATGACCATATTTCTCAAACGGAAATCTATACACTATTGATACAATTCCTAAAAAAGGAATCGCTCTAATAAACCTTTGCCAGAAATCATTTAACTTTAATCCATAATCTTTTACTGCTTTTCCATTTCCTTTAGAATAATTATAGATTGTATCTATAATTTTTTTAAAATTAATATATTTATGCATATGAATTACATTAATATTAGGATGAACAATTTTCCCTATTTTTTTTAAATTTTCAGATAAGTCAACTTCTATGCCAATAACCTTTGGGTCTTCATCAAACAATCCTGCCTTTTCTATATCCTCCTTCCTATATGCACATGCTCTTGCATCCATCATAGGTTTTCTAATTCTTCGGTCTGGTAAAGTAAACATTCTTATAAAAAAAGAATATGTCTTCCAGTATTTTTCAGGAAGACGCAGATTAGAAACTGTCGCTACAACATTTTCATCTTCTAATGGCTTAATTAATTTTTCAAGCCAAAATTCATCTTCAGGAATACAATCCTGGGCAAGGGTAATAATAATTTCTCCTTTGGCTTTTTTTATTCCAGTATTCATTGATTTTGCTTCAGGCATATTCCAATTCTCAATAACTTCTGCTTTTATTGTTTGTTTCTTTAACATTTCTTTTAATTTATCAAAAACTTCTTTCTCTGGTTTATACACAGGAATTACAATAGAAACTTTTGGTTTTTTCATATTAATATCTTATATTTGTTGTCTTTAGAATTTTATTAAACACTTCTTCTCCCTTAACATTTCCCAATCTATCTATCACACAATCATGATACCTTGCCATTGATAACATTTTGCTCGCCTCATCATTATAATCAATCTCTAAAGCTTTCTTCAACCATTCTTCATCTATTCTATTATTAGCCAAATCATATTTACCATCTTTTAATAATGCGCTTCTCCAATAATTATCCATCTCTCCTTTTACATAAATTGTTCCAAACTTGCAGATATTTCTTAATTTTTTTTCTATCTCTGGAGGAAAAACCAAACCACCAACACCAGTGTTTGTATCGCCAGAACAATTTTCATTCACTTTAAATCCTCTACTTTCAGAAATTTCTTTAATATGAGTATGCGGATAAATTTGCAAAGGATAAATTGAAACTATACTTCCTGGTCCAATTCTCTTCAATGATTTCAAGGTATCAAGAGCATCCTCAACAGGGTCATCAACAGGCAATCCAACAATTGCTTGCAAATTAACACGATAACCAAAAGAAACTAATCTATTATAAGCTCTTTTCAATTGTTCTTCATTATCCCACTGCCTGTTAAATAATTTAAGTGACTCTGGTCTTGCTGCCTGAACACCCAAACCAACACAATTTGCAATCTTCCTCATTTTTTTCAATATCTCATCCGAAGCTCTCAAAATACTAACAGAAGTTGTTGAAATATACATTGGAATATCAATTTCCTCTGCCCATCTATCTATGAATTCAGAAAGCCATTCCTCTGCATTAGCTCCAGCAAAAATATCATCATCCACCCATTCTATTTCGTCGGTAGGATATTTTTTAATAATTTCAGCTTCCTCAATTATTTTATCAATAGGTCTTCTTCCCAAAAAATATCTCTTTTGAGCATCAGCCCCAAACAATTCAATTCTATGCAAACTAGACGAACTACAATAAGTACATGCATAAGGACAACCTAACATTGAAAGCAAAATTTTTCTATATCTTTGTCCCATTCTCGGAATATCTGCATAACATTTTTCCCTTGCAGGAAGTCCAAGGTCTTCAGGAGTTCCAGGACGAATTGTTATAACTCCTCTTTGTCCATTTAAAATCTGTTCAACAGCACCATTAACAGGACCTCTTACTGCAATATCAATATTTTCCATTTCAGAAATCTCAGGAGAAGCAGTTGCATGATGCCCCCCAAAAACAGAAATTATATTCGGAAAAATATTTTTTACATCATTAAGAATTTTATATGCCTGAGGAAAAAAAGTAGTCATAGGAGAAAAATGAATATAATCTGGTTTCCATTCTTTTATATGTTTTACAATATCTTCATCACATTCTGCATCAAAAAATTTTATTTCCTGATTAAACTTTTGCAATTCACTTCCAACAAAAAACAAACCATAATTTTCTTCATTACCAAAATGAACAAGCGCATGCTTAAACTTATTTACATTTCCATTTTTTTGTTCATAGAATTCTTTTATCTTAGAACAAATATATTTAACATCTTTTTTGCTGACAGCAGGATTAATTGGAAGATAAAGATATCTCTCATGAATATAATCCATATTGGGGCAGGGCGATTTAAATTTATTGAAAAGGTCAAATAAATCATTACGCAAATGAATCATATTAGCTTCAACACCATTTTCTAAAAGAAATTCTGCAAGCTCATCTCTATATTCTGACAAAATTCCAAACAACCAATAAGAACCTCCTGTTATGGGAGTTACTTCTTTAGGCAATCCTTTAATATATTCTAATGCTAAAGATTTTCTGTATTCAATAATCAAATCTAAATAAGGAAGAGCAGCCAAACCAAAACAAGCATCAATATCTGTTGGCTGATATTTGTATCCAGGTTCATGAATATCAAAAGTCATTTCACGACGCTCCCATGCCTGATAATTTCTTTGCGCCTTCAATTCTCTATCAATCCCAAACCATCTAAGCAATTTAGCTCTTTCATAATCTTTTTTATTTTTAACTGCTAACACTCCTCCATCTGCTGTAGTAATATGTTTAATTGCTTGAAGAGAATAACAAATATAATCTCCATCTAAATTCTTAGGAGCATGATGTTGTGATGCATCAACAATAATAGGAATATTTTTCTCTTTTGCTAATTCAAATATTTTTGGATTTGCTTCTATTCCTCCAAGATGAACAACAACAATTGCCTTTGTTTTATCAGTTATCTTTTTTCTTGCATCAATTGGGTCAATATTAAAAGTTTCTTTCTCAATATCTGCAAAAACAATTTTTACATTTCTTCTCATAAGTCCATTCTGTCCTGCAGTGCAATCCAAAACAGGAACAATAACTTCATCACCTTCTTTAAGACCTAATAAGTGATATGAAAGTTCAAGTGCAGAAGTTCCTGAATTCATAAATAAAACATTTTCATAACCAAATTTTTTAGAAAATTCCTTTTCAAACTTTTCCACTTTCGGTCCCTGTCCAAGCCATCTTCCTTCCAAAGTATCTTCTATTTCCTTTAATATTTCTTTTTTAGGAATAAAAGGCCAAAAAATAGGAATCTTCTTTTTTTTATTATCCTGAAAAATCTCCTTCAAGCTTTCGTCATAATTTATCTCTTTTTCCATCGTTCTTTTAATATTTAATAATAATTTCTATCCTCAACTCTTTTTAACCATTGTTAATCTTTGATATATATTATTTATTCAAAATATCTCTAAACGAGAAATAAAAATTTATGAATTCAAATATTCAATAATTTCAAATGCTAATAGATGTGATGAAGCTCTTAGTAAAGGAATAGGATTATTTTTATGCAATACTCTATCTTTAAGCCAATAATTATTTCCTATGTCATTTCCTTTGCAGTTAACAATAGTTCCCCCAAGTTCTTTTAATATTAAATATTCTGCTGGAGGCTCAAAGACTCCTTTTGCAGAAACACCTGCAACAGCATCAACTTTGCCAACAACTAAATCAACACACATTGCTCCACTTGAAACTAATCCAGAAGGCGTAACAATTTTTTCCAATTTATTTGTAAAAAAATTCCTTGTAACTTTAGAGATTTCATCAACTCCTGCAGTTATTCCTTCTTCATAATTTCCCCAATATTTTGGGTCATCAAAATGCATTTTGATTTCAGGACTAAAATGTTTAATTTGAAATTTCTTTATTTTATCTATTTTCCAATTTTTATTTTCATAAGTGCATAAAAAAGTTCCTTCTCCTTTTATAGCATAAATTATTCTGTTTGTAGAAAAATCAGTTATTCCAGCAAAAATAGCATCTTTGTATTTAGGTTTTAAATTTGGATAAATTGCAACTATTGTTCCTCCTCTCGCTTTTACATTTCTTGCCAAATCAGAACTACCATCAAAACCATCTATATCAATACTATATTCAGGAATTTCACATAATTTCACAAGTCCATGTTCTTCTGCATAAATTATTGCAGGAAAATTATTTTCTTTTAAAATTTTTATAACTTCTTGTTCTGATTCAATATCTCCTTTTAAAGAATAATCTCCTCCTGCACCTTTGGAAACTTTTTTTCCTATTGTTCCCTTATTTGAAAGTTCAACTTGTTTTTGATAAGCTTTTTTAAGAGTCTCTAACCCAATAATATCTATTTTCATACCATAAATTATCTAAGTTTCTTTTTATTCTTTTATACAATTAAAATATATGTTTTAGATTAAGAATATTTAAAAATAGAATCTACAATAAGATTATAATGAAAATAGAAATTTATGATTTATTGGGAAGAGAATTAACTGTTTCACCAACAAAAAGGCCTTTCAGATTTAATGGAAAGATAGAAGGTTATGCAAGAAGTAATTGGTTGGAGAAGAGAGCAAATTGGAAAGATTCAATTGTTCCTGCGGGAAAATCAATTAATTATACTCGTGATGGAAAAGTAATTATTCCTGCAGATATTTCTAATTATAGTCAACATCTTGGAGCTATTGAAGCGATATATGAAGGAAAGTCTTTTGCCCCAGAGAGAGGAGTAAATGGATTAGGTGTAACTTGTTATGTTCTTTCTGGAGATAACAAAATCATTCTTAAGAGAAGACCAAGAGATAATCCTCATGCACCAAGTTTTTATGATGGAATAGGGGGAGGATGGATGTCTTCAGCAAATATTACTGGAATGAATGATTGCTGCACAGATATGAGCTTAGGTCTTTCAGATGTTCTTTATGAATCTTTTTGGCAAGCAGAGAGTGAGTATGAAGAAGAATCTCATCTAAAAAAAGTTTTATTTGAATTAAATAAAAAACCTAGTTTTATTTGTAGGGGATTAAGAGACGGGTTGAATTTGGGGATTAGTTATATTGGAAAGGCAACTCCAAAAGCAGATGAGATTATAGATGCAATAATTGGTAATGATAGAAGAAATAAAATTCAAGAACATGAAAATGTTTTTGTAGCAGTAGATGTAGGAAATTTATCAAGATTATTGGAATCTCAAGTAGAATTACAAAATCTTTCTCCAGAAGAATTGTTAGATTATAAGGTAAATCCTGATGGAACAAATGCTCCAATGGTAGACGAGTTCTTTGGAGGTTTTTGGGCGGCATATAAATCTTTAACTGGAAACCATTTACCAAATTCTTTATCTGTAGAAGAACTTGCTAAAAGGGGAATAGAAATAGATTTGTATCCTAGAATAGGAGAAAATTTTAAGGACGTAGAATATTCTTTTTTATAAATTCAAACCAACTTTTTCAAAAAAATATTTTCTTTAGGCACAATTTCAATTATTTTATAACCTTTAGATTCTAATATCTTTTTTGCTTCATTATATTTCTCTTTTCTTTTAATGTGCCAAAGATTACTCAATATTGTTCCAAGAGTATCTTCTACAAGTTTAAAACCATCTTCTGTTACTTCAGGAACTCTTCCAAAAATATCTTTCTTTATTTTTTCATGAATTCCATCATTTCCTATTGAATTTAAAATCTCAGGGATATCTTTAATTGAATACCAAAATCTTTCTTTATTTTTTTCTCTAACTATTAAATCTTTCAAAAAAACATTAACTTTAACTAATCCATTAAATTGCACAGCTAAAGCAACCTCAAAACCTTTTGAAAATCCATTATAAAATACTTCTCCAATTTCATTCTCTTGCAAATTTAAATGTCTAATTAAATTCCATTTTGGAAAACCATTCATATCACAAATATCTTTTACTAATCCTGGTTTTACTTCCTGCGATTTCTCAAACCAAACTCTTGCATTTTGTCCTGCAGTTGGAATATCATAATATCCTATTGCATGTTGAGTGGCAGAACCAGACCTTCTTTCCAAAGGAAAATAACCATCTAATGTAATTGGCATTATTTCAGTAGCTAAACCATCAATCAATTCACTTCCTTCAGAAGTTTCTTTCTCAATTGCTCTTTTTATATTCCCTAAAAAATATTTGTATTCAGTCATCTTATAACTTATCTTCATTTTATCACTTACAAAAACTTTAATCACAGAAGCCATAGCAGAACTAAACCATCCTTTATTTTCTTTGCTCCATTTTTCTTCAGCATATTTCTTAAAATCCTCATTCAATTTCAATTCACCTAAATTATTAGACAAAACTTTTTCAGAACTAATTGGTTTTTCAAATGTGCATACATAAATTTCTTTTCTAGGAAATTTTTTATCCATAATATTTAATTCAAAAATATTTTATAAATTATTGTCTATGTTCCCTATTAGAAAGATAATCTAAAATTTCTGCTTGCTTCTTTGTAATTTGCGAAAGTTTTTCTATAATAGCAGAAGGGTCATCTTCTTTTGAAGGAAATTTAAATGTCTCTGCAAAATCATCTGTATCAGACCAAAAACTATCCTCTGTTTCTTCCTTCTTCCTCACAAGATTACTTGCTCTATACAAACTCTCAAAAGTCCCTGCATCTGACCAAAAACCATCTAAAACATTAAAATAACATTCTCCTCTCTTTGCATAAATTCCTATTGCATCAGTTATCTCTAACTCTCCTCTCTCTGAAGGACTTAAACTTTTTATCATATCAAAAATTTTTGAATCAAACATATAAAGTCCTGTCATAGCCAAATCACTTTTTGGTTCATCAGGTTTTTCCTCAACATACACAATTTTCTTCTCCTCCACAACTGCAATTCCAAATCTCTTTGCTGCCTTCATTCCCACTTTCTTTAAAAAAATTCTGCATCCTCCGATACTTCTTGCTTGATTTTCAAATTCATTCACATAGCACGAAATATTTTCCCCAAAAACATTATCCCCAAGAATTACAATTATTGGTTCCTTATTCGCAAAATTTTCTGCAAGAGACAATGCCTCTGAAATACCTCCTGCTTCTTCCTGAACTTTGTAAGTTAAATTAATTCCAAATTCTTTTCCAGAACCAAGCAGATTAGTGAAATCTCCAACATGTTCTCTACCAGAAATAATCATTATGTCTTTTATTCCTGCTTCAATTAAAGTCAGTAAAGGATAAAAAATCATTGGCTTATTATAAACTGGAAGAAGATGTTTATTTGTAACTTTTGTACACGGCATTAAACGAGAACCAGTTCCGCCTGCTAAAATAATTCCTTTCATTCAAAAATAACCTCATACAATTTTTGAATGAATGAAAATCTTCGATTTACTTTCATTTCAACATCCTCCACCAATCAGAATTATTTTTATACCATTCAATTGTTTTTTTAATTTCTTCATCAAAATCTTTATGTAAATATCTAAATCCCATTTTTTTTAATTTGTCTCCCAAAATAGAATATCTAAAATCATGTGCTTTTCTATGTGGAATTTTTTTAATCATTTCTTCTCCAGCTCCAAAATAATTCAGAATTTTTTCTGTGATTTCAATATTTGTTTTCTCACTTTCTCCAGGAATATTATAAATTTCTCCATCTCTTCCATTTTGAGATGCAAACCAAACCGCTCTGCAATTATCTTTTACATTCAGCCAGTCTCGGGAATTCAATCCAGGATTTTCTTCAGACCACATCAAAGGAACTTTTTTTCCTTCAAGAAAATTTGTTATAAATAAAGGAATAATTTTTTCAGGAAATTGATAAGCTCCGTAATTATTTGCACTTCTTGTAATTATTATTGGAAGTTTGTGTGTTTTGTAATAAGAAAGTGCCATCAAATCTGCAGATGCTTTACTCGCTGAATAAGGACTTGAAGGATTTAAACAAGATTCCTCAGAAAAACTTCCACTTTTAATGCTACCATAAACTTCATCTGTCGAAATCTGCACAAATTTTTTTATTTTATTTTTAAAAGCAGATTTAAATAAATTACAGGCGCCCAAAATATTCGACCTTTCAAAAAAACTTGAGTTTGCAATACTTCTGTCCACATGACTTTCTGCAGCAAAATTAAAAACCACTTCTGGTTTTTCTTTTGAGAAAATATAATCTATAAAATCAGAATTTGTTATATCTGCTTTATAAAATTTATATCTTGGATTTGAAAAAAGATTCATATGTTCTATATTTTTTCCAGAACCAGCATAAGTAAGATTGTCAATATTAATTACTTCCAAATCTTCTTTAACTTCTGAATTAGATAACAAATATTTTATAAAATTGCTTCCGATAAAACCGCTTCCCCCTGTTACTAACACCTTCATTTTAAATAAAACTTAATACTTCTTTTTAAAAATTCATATGCTTTAATATATCTTAAAGATATATATTTATCCTCTTTTAATCAATCTTCTTATTACAACAATATTTTTATAGAAATTCAATCTGAAAATAAATAAGAAAATGAAAATAAACTCATATAAAATAGGAAAAATTCTTGGATTTATACTTATGTTTATAATATTTTCAATTATATTTAATTTATTATTTATTAAACCAAATCTTCCTAGTTTAGGTTATGTAGGGTCTTTCTTAATAACCCTCTCTATTATATTAACAGGAACATTAATAAAATTATTATTAAAATGTTAAAAAATTTTTTCAAGGGATTTTTAAAAGGACAAAAACTATTTGGAGAAACTATTTCCACAATCATTAATTCTATTCTTTTGACAATAGTATATGTTTTTGGAGTTGGTATTAGTTCTCTTTTTGGAAAAATATCCAAAAAGGACTTTTTAGATTTAAATCCATCATCTAAAAAAACATATTGGTCAGAATTAAACTTAACTAAACAATCTATAGAAAAATATTATAGACAATTTTAAAATGTATGTCTTAGGAATAAGTTGTTTTTATCATGATGCATCTGCAGCACTTCTTAAAGATGGAAAATTAGTAGCAGTAGCTCAAGAAGAAAGATTTTCCAGAAAAAAACATGATACTTCTTTTCCTATAAATGCTATTAACTATTGTTTAAAAAATCAAAATATTACCATAAAAGACATAGATTACATTGGATTTTATGAAAAACCATTATTAAAATTTGAAAGATTTTTATATCAACATCTTCAATATTTTCCTAAAAGTTATAAAATCTTTTTGTCAGCCATACCTTTATGGGTAAATGAAAAGTTGAGAATATTGAAGATTATTAAGAAAAAATTAAAATATAAAAAAGAAGTTCTTTTTATTGAACATCACATGGCTCATGCATCATCTTTCTTATTAAGTCCTTTCAAAAAGGCAGCTATTTTAACAGTAGATGGCGTTGGAGAATGGGCAACAACAGCTTATGGAACAGGAGAAGAAAATAACATAAAATTAATAAAAGAAATAAAATTTCCATCATCATTAGGACTTTTATATTCTACTATAACTGCTTACTTAGGTTTTAGTGTAAATAATTCTGAATATAAAGTTATGGGATTGTCTCCTTATGGAAATATGTCAAAAACAAATCCTTATTATGAAAAATTAAAAAAAGTTATAGATATCAAAGAAGATGGAAGTTATAAGTTAAATATGGATTATTTTGTTTATTGTTATAAAAATAAAATGCCTTCAAAAAAATTATGCAAATTATTAGAAGGACCTATAAGGCATCCTAAAGAAGAACTTGCCCAAAGGCACAAAGATATTGCCGCAGCATTACAGTTAATTACTGAAGAAGTAATTTTTAAAATATTAAATCATTTATACAAAATAACCAAATGTGAAAACTTAGTAATTTCAGGAGGAGTGGGTCTTAATAGTGTTTGTAATGGAAAAATTTTAAAAAATACCCCATTTAAAAAAATATGGGCACAACCAGACCCAGGTGATGGAGGAACCAGTGTTGGTGTTGTATTTTATTTATACAATAGCATTTTAAATAAAGAAAGAAATTTTATTTTAAGAGATGCTTATTTAGGCCCTAAATTCTCAGACGAACAAATTAAAAAATTTTTAGATAAAAATAAAATTAAATATTCTAAATTTAAAGATGAGAAAGAATTAATTACAAAAACCGCTAAATTAATTTATAAAAATAATGTTATTGGTTGGTTTCAGAATAGAATGGAATGGGGTCCCAGAGCATTAGGAGCCAGAAGCATTCTCTCAAATCCTTGTAATCCCAATATGCAGGAAATATTAAATTTAAAAGTTAAGCACAGAGAAAAATTTAGACCCTTTGCTCCAGTAATATGTGAAGAAGATGTATTAAAATATTTTGAATGTGATAAACCAATTCCAGAACCCACTGATTTTATGTTGATGGTTTATCCTATAAAAGAAAAATGGAGAAAAAAAATTCCTTCAGTCACACATGTAGATGGAAGTGGAAGATTGCAATCAATAAGATTTTCTCAAAATCCTCTTTATTATAATTTAATTAAAGAATTTGAAAAACTTTCAGGAATCCCTATTTTGATAAATACTTCATTTAATATAAGAGGGGAGCCAATTGTTTGTACGCCTCTGGATGCTTACAAATGTATGATGGGGACAGGAATAGATTTTTTAATATTGGGAAATTTTCTTATTAAAAGAGGAGATAACCCTAAAGATTTTTGGGATAGTGAAAAATATGCTAAAGATTAAGCGAATTACCAAAAAATTAATAAACTTAAATTTAATATAATTTACATGAACAAATCTTTACTCAGAGAACTTTGGGATTATCTTAAAATAAGAAAAAAATGGTGGCTTTTACCAATAATTATTCTTTTAATATTGGCGGCGATTTTAATAATATATACGCAAAGTTCTGCATTAAGTCCATTCATTTATGCTTTGGGATAAAATAATTTTAAAGATATCTTGGAGGCATGATTAAATTTAAAAAAGCTATTTCTTTTTAGTTAGTAAGGTGTTAAAATATGCAAGAAGTTAATTTAAAAAATTCTGATTTTAAGGTTAAACAATTAAAAGAGACAAAGAGAAATATTCTCTTGTTGTTACTTACTCTTTTATTTTGCTTTTTAATATTTGAATTTGCATTAAGAATTTTTAGTTATCCAGTATATGGATTTCAAAAAGGAGCATTTGTTTCAGACGATATTTTAGGATACAAACTATCTTCAAATTATTCTGGAGTGCAGTCTATTTATGGAAGAACAGCTGAAATAAATACTAATTCAAAAGGAATGAGAGATTTTAGAGAATATAATTATGCTAAAGAAAATGGAAAATACAGAATTTTAATTTTAGGAGATTCTTACTCATTTGGGAATGGTGTAAATTTAAATGAAAGTTATTCAGAATATTTAAGAGAAAACTTTAAAGATAAAAATGTAGAAGTAATAAATCTAGCAGTTCCTGGATATGGAATAAGCCATGAATATATGGCTTTTTTGGAAGAAGGCAAAAAGTATACACCAGATATTATATTAATTCAGTTCAGCCCAAATGACTGGGGTATTGATCAAGTTATTGAAAAAAATGAACAAATGATTGTAAACAAAAATCAAAGCGCAATAGCAAATAAAGATGGATTTTTAGTTAGCCCTAAAGAAGGAACAATAAGGAGTATTCATTTATCTTTATTGTGGAATTTTAGGACATATGGTTTTTTTTATACTAAAATGAGATCGTTGTTTTCTAAGATAGTTGCAAATTATTGGAAAGAAAAACAAGGCACACCCTATTACTTTTTAGATATTAATTCTGAACAATATCAGAATTATTATAAGGGTTATTTTTCATTAGTTGAGAAACTTAAAAATTCAACAAATGCCACTGTTATGTTATTCGCAGGTCCTTTTGGAGTATATTATGTTTCTCCAGAAGATGTGAAAAAAGAATATAACCTTGATTATGAAATTAATCCTGCACAAACAAAAGAAAGTGTAAAAGAAATAGCAAAGAAATTGAATTTATCATTTATAGAATTAGATACTAATGACCAAACTATTTATTTGCCTGTTGATGGGCATTTAAACTCAAAAGGAAATAAAATAGTTGCAGATAAATTATACTTAGAATTATCTTTTTAAAATGACTCTGACAAAGATAGGAAAAAAAGTTCAGGAATTTTACAATGAAATACCTTTTCCAGATTATGATTTAAATAGATTTAATTCCAAGGAAGACCTAAATCTTGCAATGTATCCCTTTGCAAAAATATTAGATAGAAGCATTCCGGAAAATGCTACGATAATTGATGTTGGTTGCGGGACAGGACAATTAATATCTTTTTTATCTCTAAAAAGAAAGATGGCATATGGAATAGACTTTTCTGATTCTTCATTAAATAAAGCACAAAAATTAAAAAAGAAATTGAAATTAAATTCATTAAAACTCAAAAAAGTAAATATTCTTAATGAAGAGGAAATAAATAAATTACCTAAATTTGATTATGTTTTATGCATGGGTGTTCTGCATCATACGGGGAATGCTTATAAGGGATTTAAAAATATAGTGAAACTTTTAAATCCAAATGGAAAAATTATTATTGGTTTATATCATAAAATTGGAAGAATTCCTCTAAAGATAAGGATTTTTTTAGCAAAAACAATATTCAAAAACAATCAAAAAGTTAAAGATTATTTTATAAAAATTCAAATTGGAGATATTAAAGATAATGAAAGGGCAAGAGGATGGTGGCATGACCAATACTTGCATGTTCATGAAACTTGTCATACTATAGGACAAATTCTTAAATGGTTTAAAAAAAATAATATAGGATATACACAGACCATTCCGTCAGTATTTAATGGAGATTTGGAAATCTCAGGAGTATTTGATAAAGAAATTTATCCTTTCTTCCCAATACGAATATACCAGCAGTTAATTTATTTATGGAAAACTCAAAAAGAAGGAGGATATTGGATTACCTGCGGAGAATTAAAAAATAAAAATACTCAAAATTAAATCGGTTACAACAATTAAATTTATAAATATTTTCTTTCCTAATTTTTTACACAATCCTTATAAATATTCTTTTATCTGATTCTTTTATGAGAATAGCCCATATTGCTATGTTTTTTCTTCCCTCTTTTGGAGGTGTTGAACAAATGGTTTATGAATTAGCAAAACGCCAGATTGCCGATGGTCACGAAGTCCATGTTTTTTGTTGCAATTCAGATAAAAATTCCCGAATAAAAAAGAAAGAAGAAATTATTGAAGGAATTCACGTTCACAGATTTCCATATTGGTTTAGATTATCATTTAATACTTTTATCTGGCCATCTTTGCTATGGAAATTCAAAGGAAAATTTGACATTATTCATAGCCATGTTTCAGGACATGCATATATTTTATTTGCAGGAATTTTATCAAAATCAAAAAAATCCAAACATATTCACACAACCCATTGCCCATGGACTGATACATCATTTCGTCCTGCAATACTAAAACCTTTTTTATTTCTCAATGACATTTTTTTTAATAAATTTTCATTTAAACTTATAGACAAAATAATAGCAATAACTCCTTGGGAATTAAAAATTCTAAACAAATATTCTGAAAAAGAAAAAATAAAAATAATCCCTAATGGTGTTGATAAAATTCTTTACAAAAAAATAAAAAATAACCAATTTAAAAAGAAAAATAAAATAAAAGAAAAATATCTCGTTTTATTTTTTGGAAGATTGAGCCCTACAAAAGGCCCGGAAATATTAGCTAAAACAGCAATAAATATTTCTAAAAAAAGAAAAGATATTGCATTTGTCTGGATTGGACCTGATGAAGGAAAAGCAAAAGAAGTAAAAAAATTAATTAAAAATTATAAAAATATGAAATATCTTGGCCCAATAAAAGGCAAGGAAAAAATAGCAGAAATGTTTCAGGCATCAGATGTTTATCTTATGCCAAGTTATAGAGAAGGATTGCCCCTCACATTATTTGAGGCAATGGCTTCTGGACTTCCTATTGTTGCATCTCCTGTTAATGGCATTCCTTTTGAAATGAAAGAAAATGAAAATGGATTTTTTTCAAATTATGGAGATTTAAAATCTCTTGAAGAAAACATAATAAAAATAATTGATAACAAAAAACTTTCCCAAGAAATTTCTAAGAATAACTTAAAAAAATCTAAAAACTATTCTTGGGAAGATATTTATAAAAAATATATGGGTGAATATAATAATCTATTAAAAACCAAGAAAATTATTGTGGCAAGCGGATATTTTGACCCCTTACATATAGGACACATTGAATATTTGAAATTAGCAAAAAAGCTAGGGAGCAAATTAGTGGTAATTGTAAATAATGATAAACAGGCGAAACTAAAAAAAGGATTTTCTTTTATGAATGAGAAAGAAAGAATGGAAATTGTGAAATCATTATTTTTTGTTGATGAAGTTTTTTTAAGTGTAGACAAGCATTTATCTGTATGCGAGTCATTAAAAAAGATTAGGCCCCATATTTTTGCAAAAGGTGGAGATAGGTTTAGTTCAGAAATTCCTGAATCAAAAGTTTGCAAGGAATTGGGGATAGAAATTGTAGACGGGCTTGGAAAGAAGATACAATCTTCTTCAGATTTAATAAAAAATATTAAGAATAAAAATTAAAATTAAAAAAATAATATGCAATCAATAATTAAATATAATAAATTATTAAAAGCAGTATAATTAAATCATAAAATGAAAGAATATAATTTTGAAGAAAACAAAGAAGTTGATATCTCTAATTTAACCGCGGATTTTGTGCCTTTAGATATTTATAGCTCTGCCCATAAATCATTGCCAATAGTGTGTCATGATGTTCTAATTGAATACAAAAATAAATTTCTATTAGTCAAAAGAGATAATCCTCCACTAAAAAATGCTCTTTGTGTAATTGGAGGAAGAGTTTTAAGAGGAATCCCAATAGAACAATCTTTAATAAGAAAAGTAAAAAAAGAATGTAATTTATCTTTGACCAATATAGAATTCCTTGGTGTTGCCAGAACTTTTTTTAAAACAGACCCTTTTGGGCATGGAAAGGGAACAGATACAATTAATTTAATGTTTTATGCTCAAGGAGAAGGCGATTTAAAATTAGATTCACTTCATAAACAACCGATTCTTTTTAGGAAAGAAGATTATACTAATGAATTTAAAAAAGGTTTACATCCTTATGTTCAGGAAATCATAGACAAATCTTTTAATTTATTACATAGATGAAAACTAAACAATTTTTAAAAACTCAGAATATTTTTCATTTTTATGAGATTTTTATTTATCAGCAAACCGCTTTTTATGGAACCATTAGGAATCATGTATCTTTCTTCAAGTATAAGATCTCTTGGACATCAAACTGACTTAATATTTACTTCAGACGATATAGAAGAAAAAATGAAAACATTCAATCCGGATTTTGTAGGATACAGTATAATGACTGGAGATGAAAAATTTTATGACCAAATTAATAAATCTTTAAAATCGAAATTTAATTTCTTTTCAATTGCAGGAGGGCCTCATCCAACTTTTTTCCCAGAATTTTTAGAAAATTCCAGTTTTGATGCAATATGCAGAGGAGAAGGAGAAAAAGCAATTCAGCAATTCTTAGAAAATCCAACTTCCAAACATATTTTAAATTTTTGGTTTAAACTAGGAAATGAAATTATAAAAAATCCAATGCAAAATTTGATTGAACCATTAGACAAACTTCATTTTCCAGATCAGGAGATAATTTCTTCTTGTTTGAAAATCCAACAAACACCAATAAAACACTTTATGGCTTCTCGTGGCTGTCCATTTAATTGTTCATATTGTTTTAATGAATTTTTCTCCAAAATATACAAAGACAAAGGAAGCAGAGTAAGATTCCGTTCAGTAGACAATTTATTAAAAGAAATAGAAAATGTAGCAAACAAATACTCTCCAAAACTTGTTTATTTTCAGGATGATACCTTTACTTTAAATGAAGATTGGCTTTCTGAATTTGCAGAAAAATACCATCAAAAAATAAAGATTCCTTTTCATTGTCATGTCCGTGCAAATACTTTAAATGAAAATAAAGTCAGACTTTTGAAAGATGCAGGATGTTATAGCGTGCATTTTGCTGCAGAAGCAGGAAATGATAGATTAAGAAATGAAATTCTTAACAGAAATATGACTCGTGAACAAATAATAAATGCAGCAAACTTATTAAAAAATCATGGTATTAAATACATAATACAAAACATTATTGGTATTCCTGAAGGAAATTTATACAATGATTTAGAAACTTTAGAATTAAATATCCTTTGCAGACCAGATTATGCATGGGTTTCAATTTTTCAGCCATATCCTGGAACTGCATTAGGCAACCTATGCAAAGAAAAAAAATATTACTCAGGCGACTTTACAGATTTGGAAAATAATTTTTTCTACGGAAGTAAATTAAATTTCTCTGAAAAATATAAATCCCAATTAATTTATCTTCAAAGATTATTTGCAATTTTTGTTGAATATCCCGAGTTATACAAGTGGGGGTTATTATCTGCAATGATTAATGTTCCTCAAGATAACAAAACAAAAGAAATATATAAAAATGCATACACTAAATTCAGAAAAATAGGGGATAAAAGAGCATACGGTTTTGATTTATAAAAATGATTTCAATAATAATCACCGCATTCAAAGAACCAAAAATTGGAAGAGCAATTGAATCTTTTTTGAATCAGGACATAAAAGAAAAATATGAATTAATTGTCTCTGCTCCAGATAAAGAAACACAATCCATTGTTAAAAAATATAAAAAAGTTAAATTATTCAAAGACCCTGGAAAAGGAAAAGCATATGCACTTAATTTATTGTTCAAAAAAATTAAAAGTCAAATAATTATATTAACTGACGGAGATGTTTATGTTTCTAAAAATTCAATTAATGAATTGTTAAAAGGATTTGAAGATAAAGATGTTGGATGTGTAGCAGGAAGACCTGTTCCAACAGAAAACAAAAAAACAAAATATGGATATTGGGCAAATTTTCTTTTTGATTCTGCTCATAAATTAAGAAAAAAATTAAACAAAGAAAAAAAATTCTTTCAGTCATCAGGTTATTTATGTGCCATCAGAAATGGAATTATTAAAGAAATTCCATTAGATACTGCTGATGATGCCTTAATTCCTCATGAAATCTCAAATAAAGGATACAGAATTGTTTATTCTGAAAAAGCATTAGTTTTTGTAAAAAATGTAAATAATTGGAAAGATTGGGTAAGTCAAAAAATAAGATGTGCAAAAGCTCATGAAAATCTTAACAAATATGTAGACATTAAAAAAAGCCCCAGAACTAAAACTTTCACAAACGAAGCAAAAGGAATCTTTTATTTATTTTCCTATCCAAAAAACCCAAAACAATTTCTTTGGACAATAGAATTAATATTTGCAAGATTATACATATGGCTAATATCTTTTTTCAAAATATACCTTAAAAAAGAATATCATAAAGATAACTGGCAGAGAGTTGAAAGTGCAAGATAAAATATATTTTTTTATATAATAATATTTATATATTAAAACACAAATTAAAAATATGGCAATTAAGGGTGTAAAATATACTTCATTAGAATTATCTCATGAGGATGAAAGACGAAACCATCAATATAATTTTTAATTATCCTACTCATTCATAAATTTACACAATATAAATAAAAAAGAAAATCATGACAATTTATATTTTCGGAAGTGATAGTTATATAGCAAGAAATTTTTACAAAAAAACAAAACACAAAGATAATTGCAAAAAAGTTTCAATAAATCCTCTTGAAGGAGATTATTATTTTGATTTATCAGAAAATAGCAGTTTTGATTTTAATCTAATCAAAGAAAAAGACATTATTCTTTTTTTTGCTGCAAATTCCTCACCAGATTCTTGCCAAAACAATTATGAATCTGCCTATAAAGTTAATGTAACAGGAACAAATTATTTTATAGAAAAAATTCTTGAGAGGAATGCACGAGTTCTCTTTTTTTCCTCAGATGTAGTTTTTAATGGAGGAGACAAAATCTTCTATGAAAATTCAGAACATAATCCAGTCAGCAAATATGGAGAAATGAAATCTACAATTGAAAAGAATTTCAATTTCTATAAAAATTTTAAAGTATTCAGATTATCTTATGTCTATTCAAAAGAAGACAAATTTTCTTCTTACTTAAATAGTTGCGCTGAAAAAGGATGCGAAGCAGAAGTATATCACCCAATTTATAGAAATGCAATATATCTTGATGATTTAATTGAAGCAATTGATAATCTAATTCAGGAATGGGATAAATGGAATAATAACATCTTCAATATATGCGGAGAAGATTTAATATCCAGAGTCAATATAGCTGAACTTTTTAAAAAAAATATTTCAAATATTAAATTAAAAATTACTGAACCAAATGAAGATTTTTTTAAAGCAAGACCAAAGAAAATTGAAATGAAATCAAATTTTTTCCCAGCATTATTAAAGAGGAGTCCAACTAAAATTAAAGATGCAATGTTAAAAGAATATAATAAATTTAAAATACATAATCCTTATATACCCTCTTGCTCAAAAAAAGATATGGTGAAAAATCTTATTACAGGAATTGGAGGTTTTGTTGCAAGCTATTTAGCAGATTTGCTTCTTGAAAAAGGAGAAGAAGTAGTAGGTAGCTATAGATGGAACGAAGACTTATCCAAAATAAAACATTGTAAAGATAAAATAAATTTAATTCCTTGTGACTTATTAGACATCAGTTCTTTTATAACTGCAATTAGAGAAACTAAACCAGACTATATTTATCATCTTGCTGCTCAAAGTTATGTTCCAGATAGTTATTCAAATCCCATTGTAACTATTGAGACAAATACTATTGGAACATTAAATTTGCTTGAAGCAGTCAGGATTATAAAAGCAGAATCTCCTGGTTATGACCCGATAATTTATGTATGCAGTTCATCTGAAGTTTATGGTTTTGTAAAAGAGGAAGATGTACCTATTAGTGAAACCCAACTAATTAATCCTGGAAATCCTTATGCAGTTGGAAAAGTTGGGGCAGAAATGGCAGCTTTAGTATATTGGACTAATTTTGGAATCAAAACAATAAGAACAAGAATGTTTACTCATACTGGACCAAGAAGAACAATGATGTCTGCAGAATGCAATTTTGCAAGACAAATAGCATTGATAGAAAAAGGAAAACAAGAGCCAGTTATTTATCATGGAAATCTTGAAAGTATAAGAACATGGGCAGATGTTAGAGACGCTGTAAGAGCCTATTATGTTTTAGTTAGAAAATGCAAACCAGGCGAAGTTTATAATATTGGTGGAAACACAAGCAAAACAATAGGAGAAATGTTGGATTATCTTATCTCCTTGTCCCCTATGAAAGATAAAATAAAAAAAATTCAGGACCCAAAATTAATGCGTCCTTTTGATATCACTCTTCAGATTCCTGATTGTAATAAATTCTTAATGAAAACCGGATGGCAACCTCAATTTACCTTTGAACAAACCATGCAGGACTTATTAAATTGGTGGAGAGAGAATATTGATTAAATTTTAGAAGATAAGATGAAAAATGTAATCATTGTAAATCAGGCACCTCATGGAATAGGTCCAATATTAAGAATTGCAGAGATGACTCAGGATTTATATCATTTGTTAGATTCAAAAAATAATAACATTAAATTTGAAATTGTTTTGACAGAACCAGAAAAACCATTTATAAAAGAAATACTTAAAAGAGAAACTTTCACAAATGACAAAATTCTTGAGCATATTTGGCTTTCTCCTAAATTTGGAGAATTTGTTAATGCCTTTGATTTTAATAGTTCTGATTATAAGGATAGGCTTGAAAATATAGTTCTAAACAGAAAAAATCTTGAAACTAAACTTGTCAATTCTCTTGAAAGAGGTATAGATGCTTACAAATTAATAAAACCTGAAGACATAAGACAAATAAAATATGATAATATTTTTTGCGAAGTTAATTTTAATCCTATATTAAGAACATCTATTGATAAAAAATATTCTTCATTTTATGTTACCATGGGGCTGTTCTCAGAAATCTTGAGCCATGCAAAAGAAGTGAATTTAAGATATAATGATTTCGAATTACAATCCCTTGTTAAACAATGCATAAAAGAAGCAGAGATAATCGAGGGAAGCCAGGATTTATTATTAATTTCTGAGCCTTCAACTATGACTTATAGAGGAAATCCTAATAGAGATAATATTTTTGACATTCCCCCATTTATTAGACCTCCAGTAGGAAGCACTGAAAAATTAAATCAAGGTGTTTACCTAAATATTTCTGGCATTGAGTCTGTACAAGATCAAATAGTCTCTTTAGCTAGACCATTTATTGATGCAGGTTATGCAGTTTATTATCCTCCAAGTTATAAAAAAGGAATTGAAGGAGGAATTATAAAATCTCCAGTTAAAAATGGAATTAGTATATTTTCAAATTCTTCAATTATTGCAGCAGTTGGAAGAATGGGGTGGAGTTCTGTGTGGGAACCAATGATGAATGGAAGTCCTTTTATTACATATGAGTATAGTGAGAACGAAGACCCTGAAATGCATCACAATATAAAAACTCTTGAAGAATTTGAAATTGGAGTTGTGATGAAAAAGGGAGACAACCCAAGAGAGACAATGGAAAAAGCACTCAAACTAAGACCAACAATCTCTCAATATACAACCAAATTAAAAAATAAATTTAGAACTCTTAATGGAATAAATTATGCAGCAAAAGTGTGTTATAATTATTTATTAAAATAAATCTAAATTTTTATTTATAATTATTACTATCGCATAATCTATATCATAAATTCATAATCTTTTTATATCTCTTTCTTAAATTTAAATAATGGTGATTAATCAAAAAAGAGCTGTTTTTATAGATAGAGATGGGGTGATTATTGACTTAAAAAATTATTCTACTGGAGGAGAGATGAATTTTCTTTCTAAAAAAGAAGACATAAAATTTATAGAAGGAGCAGAAGAAGCAATAAAACTTCTGAACAAAAATAATCTTGAAGTTATAATTGTTACAAATAATCCACAGGTAGCAAAAGGATTAATAACAGAAGAAGAAGCAATTTCTATTAATGAAGAAATTAAAAGAATATTTTTTGAAAAAGGAGCAAGAATTGATGGAATTTATTATTGCCCGCATCATCCCAAAGGAAGCGTTAAAGAATATTCTATTAAATGCGATTGCAGAAAACCTTTACCAGGACTATTATTGCAAGCAGCAAGAGAACATAATCTCAATTTAAATGAAAGTTATATGATTGGAGATAGAATTTCTGACATAAAAGCCGGAAATCTTGCAGGTTGTAAAAAATCAATAGGAGTAAGAACAGGATATGCATGTAATGACGGATTTAAAGACGCGGTTCCCGATGTTATTGTAGAAAATATTTTTGAAGCAGCAAAGCTAATAACAAAAAAAAAATTAAAATTATTTGTTAACACAGGTGGGGAAGGAAAAAGATTATATCCTTTAACAAAAGATATTCCAAAACCTTTGGTAAAAGTCAAAAACAAGTCTATTCTGCATCATCTTGTTGATTGGGCAAGAAAATATGAAATAGATGAAATAATCATGATGAATGGGTATAAAGCAGAGAAAATTATAAAATACTTTGGAGATGGTTCTGCTTTTGGAATCCCTATACATCACTCTAATGAATCTTTTCCTCTTGGAAGTGGAGGACCTTTGAAATATGCAAAGAGACATTTGGAGGAAACTTCTGTATACATTTCAGGAGATTTAATCTGTGAAGTTGATTTAAAAAAAATGCTTGAGTTTCATACAAAAAATAAAGCAGATATTACTGTTTTTTTGCATAAATCTTCTCACCCGAATGATTCAGATATCTTAAAGATAAATGAGGATGCCCAAGTGATAAAATTTATTTCAAAGCACGATGACCATACTAATTCAGGAGAACTTGGAAATGCAGGATTATGTATCATAGAACCAAGAATATTTGATTTAATGCAGGAGGGTAATTTTAATTTTGAAAATTATCTTTATCCAAAAATATTAGAAAAAGGTTTGAAAATGATGGGGTATGTTAGTGATGAAAAAATAATAGATATTGGAACTCTTGAAAGATTAAAAGAAATTGAAGAATCTAATTTTAAGGGGGTGGTTGCTCCGATTTCTATCCAAAGAAAAAATATTTCAACAATTCCTTCTAACAAAATTATTAGAAGTCGCGCTCCTTCAAGAATTGAACTTGGAGGAAGTGGAACAGATTTGCATACTTATTTTGGGAAGAATGGAGGTTTTGTAATTAATGCAGCAATAAATAAATATTCTTATGCAAGTATGCAAAATTTCGATGAGGGAATAAAAATAAATTTTGAAAATAAAAGCACTTTTGAATTTCCTAATCTAAAAAGTATAAAATATGAAGGAGATTTAGATTTAATAAAAGCAATAATAAAAAAATTACAAATAGAAGATAAAGAAATATTTTTGAGAAATGATGCCCTTTCAAATAGTGGATTAGGAACAAATGCTTCTCTTGCAGTTGCAACTTTAGGAGCATGTTATAAATTAAAAAATAATCAAATTGATAAAAATAAGATTGCCGAAGAGGCTTATCAAATTGCATCCAAAGAACTTAATATCTTCGGAGGAAAACAAAATCAATTTGCATCTTCCTTTGGAGGAATTAATACAATTGAATTTGAAAAAGATGGAAAGATAATTGTAGATCCATTAAGAATAGATAAAAATACTTTGAGAGAACTTGAGAAACATCTTATTCTTGTTTATGTAGGAAAAAGAGTAAATACAAATGAAATTTTAAAAAATCAGGAACAAAAAGCTTCAGATACCAAACAAATAGAAATTCTTGATAAAATAAAAGAAAATGCTTTGAATATGAAAGATAATTTAGAAAGAGGAGACACCATAGGCTTTGCAGAATCTATGGAAAAAGAATGGATATTAAAAAAAATCTTTGACCCTTCATCAACTACTTTTTATATTAATCATCTATATAACATTGCAAAAAAGAACGGGGCAATAGGAGGAAGAATTCTTGGAGCAGGAGGTGGAGGTCATATGTTGTTTTATTCCAAATCAAATAAAGAACAATTGCTGACTAAAAAATTACAAGAAAATGGCGCAAGAATAATAGATTTTGGTTTTGATTATGAGGGGCTTGAAGTATGGGAAACAAAATGATAGAAAAAATAAAAAAAGATTTAACAGAAAGTTCTTATATAAAATTGAAAATTTCTCAGGAATTAACATCAGAGATAGAATTAGCAGCAAAATGGATTTTAGAATCTTATCAGGAAGGAGGAAGATTAATTCTTTTTGGAAATGGAGGAAGTGCTGCTGATGCCCAGCATATTGCAGTAGAATTTGTAAATTATTTTAGAATTCCTGAAAGACCAATGTTAGATTGTCTTGCACTGACAACAAATACTTCCATTCTAACTTCAATTGCAAATGATACTTCTTATGATAATGTTTTTTCAAAACAAATAGAATCTTTAGTAAATTGTAAAGATGTTGTTCTTGGATTAAGCACAAGCGGAAATTCAAAAAATGTAATCAAAGGTTTAGAAATGGCAAAAAAAAGAGGAGCAAAAACAATTTTATTTACTGGGCAGGATGGAGGAAAAGCATCCTTAATAGCAGATTTATCTATCAAAGTTCCATCTAAAGATACCCCCCGAATACAAGAAGCTCATATAACAATCGGACATATTATCTGCGACATAGTTGAGCATGAATTGTTTAAAGATTATCTTCCTGAAAATAAAAAAGAAATTATAGAAGCATCATCAGAATGTTCAGCAAGAATAAACTTTGGAAATGGAGGAGATACAGATTATTATATTAATAAACTCGGATGGGGAGCTGTTATAAATACTACTCTAAATTCTCATAAATATATTTGTACATTAAAACGAACAGATGAAGATAAGATAAAGGTAACAGAGAAAAATACTTTTTATGAAGGAAAAGATGAGTCCAAAATAAATAGCGAATATTTTATTAGAAATTTAGAAACAGAATCAAAAAAAGACTTAATCGCTGCAACAATTAATGAAATTTACTCGAAATTTAAAGGAGAAGTTATAATAGAAACAAACATCCCAAGAATGAGCGGATTAGGAGGTTCTTCTTCCTTACAGATTGCATTGATAAATTCCTTATTTAAAATACAGGGTAAAAAACCATCAACTCCAATGGAAACTGCTTATTTGGCTTATGATATTGAAAGAAACATTATAGGAATAAAAGGAGGATATCAAGACCAATTTGCATCTGCATTTAGTAATGGATTTAATTATATGGAATTTAAAAAAGAAAAAAGCACAGATAAATTTGCAAAAGTAATTATTAATCCTCTTTCCATTGAATCAAATATCTTGCAAAAAATTGAAGATAGTTTTTTGCTTTTCTATTTATCTTCCAGAGAAATATCTGGCAGTGAATCTCATGCAGAACAGGCAAAACAATTAATGCAAAATGAAGAAGAAATAACAAAAACTTTATTTGAAAAAAGAGAAAATGTTTTAGAAATCAGAGATGCACTCCCTTTAGGAGAAATAGAAAAAATTGGAAGATTGCTGCATAAAGATTATGAGCTCAAAAAGAAATTAAGCAACAAAATCACAAATAATTTTATCAAAGAAATTTATGAATTAGCATTGTCTAATGGGGCTTATGGTGGAAAAATAAGCGGTGCAGGTGCGGGCGGATGTCTATTCTTAATTTGCGACAAAAATGAAAAAGATAAATTGATAAAATTAATTGAAGAAAGAGGAGGGGTGTATATGCCCTGTAAACTGACCAAAGGAGATTAATTTTATAAAATTAAACAACAATAAATAAAAACTCTTTTTCTTTTCAAACTTCATGGAGGAAATAAAAGGAGAATTAAAAGAGGAAATTCCTAAAGAAGTTCAGAATAGAAAATCAAAATTAAAAAAATTCTTTTTTGGATGGATAAAAGATAATTATGATAAAGCATTTATTGTTATATTAATAATAGCATTTGCAATAAGATTATACATTTTTTTTCAAACAATGGACCAGCCCTTATGGTGGGATGCAGCAGATTATATGGCTACTGCAAAAAATTGGGCAGGCTTAAATCCAAATTTAATTGATATGTGGTATTACCGAAGAGGTTTTTTATGGCCATTAATCGGAACAATTTTCTTTAAACTTAATCTTGGAGAAATAGGAACAAGATTCCTTATGACCTTATTTTCCACAGGAATTATTTTTGTATCTTATCATCTAATCAAAAAAATGTTTAATAAAAAATTAGCCTTTCTTACATCAATTGCTTTAACTGCATCATGGATTTATTTATTTTTTACAGGAAGATTATTAACAAATATGCCGGCAACATTTTTTCTCTTAACTTTCTTATTATTCTTTTGGAAAGGTTATGTTCTTAAAGAAGGAAATAAATTTCTTTATTTATCTGCAATATTTTTTGCATTGTCTGTCTTAACAAGAATGCAATATATTATGTTTATAATTCCTATTTTATTTTTGGTTTTTTCCAAAGAAAAATTTAAATTCTTTTTGAACAAGAAACTTTGGATTACTTTGGGAATATTTCTTTTAATATTAATTCCTCAAATGATAATTCATTATCAACATTTTGGAAACCCTCTTGCAGATTTAACAAAATATTATTTAGGAGTAGGAAGCTCTCAATCAGGTGAAGTAGGTGTATCTCTTGCAAAAACTTCTGACCTTTTTTTATATTTTAATAATCTTCCATATATTTTGGATGGAAATCAACAAGGTTATTCTTCTTTATTTGCCCTAAGCCCTATGTATCTTTTGTTTATCATAGGAATCTTTCTATTTTTTGCAGATTTATTTTTAGGATTTGATAAACTATTCAAAAATGAAAAACTGCAAACGAAATTTTTTATATTTGTTTGGATTCTCTCTACATTTCTATTTCTGGGATATATTGCACCCCAGCTTGAACAAAGATACATAATGCAAACATTGCCATTTTTATTTTTAATTGCTTCTTATTCTGTAATTAAAATTGGAACAATTATTAGACAGAAAATAAAAATAAAAAATAAAACTTTTTTTATTATCTTCTTAATTGTTTTTATCCTTTTATTAATTCCAAATCTTTTTTTTGGAAATAAACTCATAGAAGAAAAAATAACATCTTATCTTGAAGTTAAACAAGCAGGCGAATGGATAAAATCAAATTCGAATTCAGATGATATTATTATTTCAGATTCCCTTCCTCAAATAACTTATTACTCTGAAAGGTCTACATATCCATTTAGCTTAGATTATCGTAGAGATTTAAATTCAAAAAATGAGTCCGACTTTGATGACTTTGTAAAATCAAAAAAACCGAAATACATGATTCTTTCTTTATTTGACACACCTGTTCAATGGGCGTATTCTTATCCTGAAAAACATCCTGAACGTGTTTCAATAGCCCAAATTTATGCCCAAGGACAACAACCACTTTTAGCAATATATGAATTTAATTATGATTGATTTTCTTATACCCAAAAATAAAATTCTTTGTAACAGTAAAAAAATTAACTTTTTTCTTTAATTTGAAATTTTTTTTTAAAATATTTAGAATTTCTTTATAAGAAGTTATATGTTCCTTTGGAACTTCCAACTTTCCAACTAATTTTCTTACTTTCCTTGAAATAAAATTTCCAGTAGGAATAGAAACAATTAATTCAAAACTATCATTCATTTTCTTAAAAATATTAATTATCTCTTTTATTTCTTCAACTGGAACATGCTCAAAAACATCCAAACAAAAAATCTTTGTTGGTTTTATCTTTCTATAATCTTTAATAAATGTCTTTTCAGGATTTATATCATATCCAAAAATATTAAATCTCTTTAACTTTTTTTCAAGCCAACCTCCACCACATCCAAAATCAAGAATAACATCCTCTTTTTTGAGCTTTGCCATTTTTATCGCAGAATTAATTTTCATTCTAAAATATATTTTTGTCAAAAAATTCCTGCTTTCATAAGTATTTTCTAATTTATTATCTTCCATTTTATTTATTCAAACCTTCAAGATAATATTTATTAACAGTAAACCTAAAAGCATTATCAATTTCCAAATAATACTTTCTTTTATAATATACAAGAAACAAAAACAAATCAAAAATAAACTTAAGTCCTTTCATCTTCAATCCTTCCAAAAGCACTTTTTTTATTTGATAATTTCTTACTTTATTCACAACCTTCTTTATTTCCTTCATTCCTACATATTTTGTTTTTACAACAGGAGAAGTAAACATCATATGAGAATCCTTAAAATTCTTTTTTTGAATTAATCTTTCCTTCTCACAAATATCTTTTATTTCTGTTTTAGGCAATGGCATCAATATTGGAAATAAAGTATAATCTGCATTTATTTTTCTAGCCATCTTATAACTCTCGTCCATTGTCTTAAGATTATCATAAGGTGCACCAACAATAAATTGCACCCTCAATCTCAATCCATATTTCTTAATTATCTTAACTGCATTATAAATCTGTGATTCAGTCATATTCCTCTTATAAATTTTATTTCTAATATAATCATTTCCTGCTTCAACACCCATTCTCACTTCATAACATCCTGCTTTTTTCATTTCTTTTATTATTTCATCAGTCACCAAATTTGCCCTAACATTAACATTCCATTTCAATTTCTTATCAAATCCTTTTTCCTTAAACTTCTTACAAAACTCCAAAACAAAATTCCTATCCAAAATAAAAGTATCATCATAAAAAAACAAATATCTCATTTCTTTATCATAATATTGTTTAATTCTCAAATCTATTTCTTTTATTATATTATCAACACTTCTAAACCGAACATACTTTCCTTCAAGTTTTTTCTTTATCGCATGATTGCTACAATAAGTGCAATTATATGGACAACCCCTTGAACCCATAATAGGAAGATGATTATTATTTATCAAAAAATATTTTTCAAGTTCATAATCCTCAAAATCTGGAGAAGGTAAATCGTCCAAATCTTCAATTAACTTTTGATTCTTATTCTTTATTATCTTTCCTTCTTTTTTAAAAAAAATTCCTTTAATATTTTTGCAATTCAAATTTTTATCCAACAAATTTTTCAAAACATACTCTCCCTCGCAAGTGCATACAATATCAACTTCTTTATTTTTTATTGTTTCCTCTGGCATCAAAATTGCATGAACACCTCCAAAAAGAATTTTCATATTCAGATAATTTTCTTTAATAAATCGACTCATTTTAAGTGCCTGATTATAATTAAAACTCATTACAGAAAAACCAATTAAATCTGGATTAAATTTTTTTATCTCTCTAGCCAGATGTTCTTTCCAATCCTTCTTATGAAAAATAAAATCCACAATTTTTGCTTCATGATTTGCCTTATTTACAAAAGATTTCAACATTGCCAAAGCCATGCTAGGCATCAATCCATATCCTTCAATATTTGGTTCTACCAATAAAACTTTCATTTTATTCCTAAAAATGCAAGACCTGCACTTAAATATATTTTAAATTTTTTTATGTCTTTAATATTTTTCAATCCTCTAAAAAATATCTTTGGCCTAAAATAAAATTCTCTATATGCTTTCTTTTGCATTTCCACAAGTATTTTCTTATTTAACTTTCCATGCTGAAAAATAACATTTCCATAAGCAATATAATCTCTATAATTTTTTGGATAAATTTCTCCTTCATTTTTAATTATTTTCCAATAATCTGTATTTGGAAAAGGAATTGTAATATGAAATGTTGCAGTATCCAAATCAAGTTTTTTTGCAAAATTAATTGTATCTTGCATTGTTTGTTTATCTTCCCCAAGATTACCAAACATAAACAGCCCTCTTGTTTCAATTCCTATTTTTCTACACCATTTCACAGCTTTTCTTATCTGTTCCAAATTTATGCTCTTTTTCATATTTTCCAATATCTTTTCATTCCCTGACTCAATTCCTAAAGAAACCATATAACATCCTGCTTTTTTCATTTTCTTCAACAAACTAGGATTTATCCTATCCACCCGAATTCCATTAGAACATCTCCATCCCATTTTTTTACTAAATCCTTTATTTATCATTAAATCACAAAATTTTTCTACTCTATCTATAAGAAGAGTAAAATTATCGTCAATAAAATCAAAATCTTTTACTCCCTCATTATAAAGTTCTTCAACCTCTTGAATTATATTTTCAGGACTTCTAAATCTAAATTTCCTTCCATGAACAAGATGGTCTGCACAAAAAATACATTGATAAGGACAACCTCTTGAACTCAAAATATAATTGCTTGGAGTTTGCCTTGCTCCAGCACTAAAATATTTATTCATAGGCAAAAGCTCTCTTGCAGGAAAAGGAAGCTCATCTAAATTATTATTCAATTCCCTATTAGAATTATGAATTATTTTTTTGCCTTTTCTATAAGACAATCCTTTAATTTTCTTAATTGGTTTTTCCTGAGCCATTTCTAATAATGCAAACTCTCCCTCGCCTCTTACAAGCAAATCAAATCTTTCAAACTTATTCAAAGTTTCATCTGGAAGCGAACTAGCATGAACACCTCCAATCACTACTTTTATTTTTTTATCACATAACTTTGCTATCTCATGAGACTCTTCTATCAAGGCAGTTGTAGATGTAATGCCAACTATATTTGGAGAATATTTTTCAATTTCCTTTTTTATTTGTTCATGATTCAAATCTAAAGCATTTGATTCTAAAATTTTAACAGGAATATGGTTCTTTTTTAAAACAGCAGCAATATATGCCAAGCCAAAAGGTGGAAAAATTGGAGTAATCTGTTTATTTTTTGCATAAGCATAAATCTGCCTATAATTTGGCTGAATCAATAAAACTCTCATCTCTATAAAATCATGATTATTTTTATAAAGATTTATGTAATTTAATCATCTCATCAAAAACCTCATGCATCTTCTCAACACCCAAATCCTTTTTCTTTCCTTTTTTCTTTAAAATATAAATTCCTTTCATTTCAGAATCCCTTCCATCATAACCATGCATTGCTTTATCTTTTGAATTGCTCCAATAATTTGGAAAAATCAAAATCCCAGGATTAGCCAAAAAAATAAAATCTCCAAAACTTTTATCTTTCCATTCAATCCATTTTCCATCCTTAGAATTAAAATCAGGTTTTTCTCCCCAATATCTTGCCATATCAGAATCAATTATACAATCTTTTGTTTCAGGAACAGAAATCACTTTTTGAACATCTATCATCCCATGGTCTGACAAAATTATATCAAAATTCATCTTAGAAATCTCTTTATCAATTTTTCTAATATCATTTATAATCTCCAGACTTTTTGTTCCATATTTATGTCCAACTCTATCCAGCTCTGGAAAATATTTATACTCAACATTCAAATCCTTCCAAACTTTTTTAGAATCATGCATTTCAAATTTCCACAATTGTCTTAATGGAATCTTTCCAGTTCTGTGCAATTCCTTTCCCTTAATCAACCTAAGAAAATTAATTAAACAATCAACAAAAAACCTCCCAATCTTTTCAAACCTTTCAACCCAAAGAAAATTTTTAATCCATTTCAAAGAAGAATTCTCTTTTTTATAAAAAGTAGCTAAAACATTTGAATTTCCTTTAAAAAAAATTTCCATTCCCCCTCCATGTCCAATCGGCATTTCAAGTTCACCCCACTGAAACTTTTTTGTCAAAGAAAACAAATAAGGTGCATGCTTCAGATATTCTGGCTTAAAAGCATCAATCATAATTATTTTTAATTTTTTCATTTTACAACAATTTCTGGCTATAATAAGCTCCATAAGCTTTTAATGTCGCTTCCCTAAGTCCTTCCCAAGAATTATTCTTAACCTCTGCAAGTTTTTCCAAATAATTTTTAACATCTTTATTCAACAAAGGATTTTCAATTGCAAAAAGTAAAAGATAAGCAGGAAAAAAAATTCTTATTCCAGGGTCTCTCCAAGTAAAAAGCGTCTTCAAATACTTTATCCTTAAATAATAAAGAACATTCAAAAAATACTGAGAAAAAAAAGTAACTTTATTCAAAGGAATATAAGGTTCAAAATAAACATACGGAAGTTTCTTATACAACTTTCTAATTAACTCTCTTCTATCCTCAAATTTAATTTTCAAATTATTCTTAGTAATATACTTCAAAGTAAAATCCAAAAACTCTCTTGCTTTTTTCCAATACTCAAGAGGATTCTTAATTTTCTCAAACTTCAAATTCAATTTCATCTTTGTTGCAAAATCCACTTCCTTTGCCCATTCAGGAAATTCCTTTTCATAATATTTCCTAAACAATTCATTTCTTCCCCTATAAGTCGGAGCATCATCTTTCTTTGATAACAATAAAGCTTCAGCACAACCCAAAAAAGTTTTAATACAATGATAAATCAAATATTTCTTTTCATCACCTAAAAATTTCCCTTTCAATCTTTTTGAATCAACTGTCATCAACAAAAAATTACTTTTATTAAACAAATGTCTTAATCCTTCAGACAAATGCAAATCCCTTTTCTTAACTTTAATCAAAGGTCTTATATCTTCTCCATATAAAATCTGACTACTGTGTTTTATTTCAAAAGCTCTTGTTGTTTTTCTTAACTTTGGAATATCCGAATATTTAATTCCTCTCAAATCAACATGAAAAAACTTATTCGCATCATAAACTTCATCAGAACTTTCTATAAACTCAATCCCTTCAGAACCAATTGCCTTTGATGCTTTTATCCCAACTTCTTCCAATCTCTGTTCAGAAATCCTGTCTTTTGTAACAACATACATATCAATATCATTAAACAACTTTCCATCACACACACTCGCCTCTCCTTTTCCAATTCCCCCAAATAAAATAATCGAGATTGGATTCAACTCTTTTATGATTACATCATTAACTTTCTTCAAATCTCTTTCAATCTTTTCATCCATTTCTTTTGATATTTGATTGTATTTTAATTTCATTTTATGTTTTATCCCTGAATATCAAATATATAGCTATTAGCGAAGGAATTGTGCCTATAAATATTATATTCAAAACAGACATGGAAAATACTTTCACAGCACTTATTCCAAACAAGCTGAACAGTCCAATAAGTGTTAACTCTCTTGTTCCAAAACCATTGATAGTTATGGGGATTTGTGTGACCAATGTAGAAACTGCCATTATTGCTAAAAAGGGAATAAAGTTTATTTCTATTCCAAGAGACAACCCTATCAAATAAATAATAAAATAATTAATTGTCCAAACAGACAAATTTACAAAAAGACATAAACTTAAGAAAGGTAAAGAAGGAAAATTATCATAAAATGAATTAAAAAGAATCTTGCTTTTTTCCTTAAACTTATTTGGAATAAATTTTTTATAAACAAATCTTAAAAGGATTTTACTATTCTTCTTTCTGCAAAAAATTAAAAAGAGAGCAAGAATTATTCCAAAAAGAATCAAAAGCAAATACAAATATTCTGGAGGAAGAATCTTTTTATAAAATAAAAGTCCAAAGCCAATAGCAAAAATAAACAAAGAACATAAATCCAATATTTTTTCAATTACAAAATTGCTCAAACCCTTTCCTGTCTCTGTCCCCTTTCTTTTCAAATAATCTGTTCTAATAATTGTCCCAAGTTTTCCAGGAGTAACAAGTCCATAAAAATTTGAAATAAGATTTATCTTAAATGCATAAAAAAATGGAATTTTTATATTCTGTTTTTTAGCAATAATAAACCACTTTAATGGTTGAATAAATAAAAAAATAAAAATAAAAATAAAAATAAAGGGAAGATAAAGTAAATTCAAATTTTTAATTTCTTCAAATATTTTAATAACATCCAGTTTCACAATAAGAAAAATAAATACCCCAATTCCAATAATCGGAAGAAATTTTCTAATCTTTTTCCAGCTCATTTAAATGAGTAAATTTATGTGAATAAAAAGCTTTTGTATCATTGCTCCATTTTTATGTTAAAAACCTTTTTTGTATAATTCTCTAAATTTAATATAATTTAATTTGACGAGAATATAATCATCATCTCTGAAAATTCTTAAATTTTTTATAACTTCTTAGATAATATTTTACCAATGCAAGATTTATCTTTCCTGTTAAAATTGATTTAAAAGCCATAAAACCCAGTTTGACTATATTTGAAGTTTTTACTGCTAAAAACAAAATATTTTTATCTTCAATATTTTTTATCAAGAATTTTGGAAAAAAAGATTTAGAAAATAAAGATATCTTAAGATTATATATTTGCTTCTTTTTATTTCTTTCTTTGCTTATATCCATTTTATAATCAAAAATATTTTCTCCTGTGCTTGGATTTATGTTATCCTTTTTCATCTTTTCAGTAAGGTCTGTTCCAGGGAAGTTAACCAATGAGAAGAGATTTAGAGAATAAGGTCTTTTCATTTTCAATAATAGGTTTATAGTATCTTTCATATCTGATTCTGTTTCATAAGGATTATCGAGGATAATGTCATAAGTTGGAGCAATTTTAAACTTTCTGAATATTTTTGAAACCTCTAAAAGTTTCTTGTCCGATACATATCTGTTAAACACTTCATATCTAACTCTTTGTGAGCCTGATTGAATACCTATACCAACCCTTTCAAGTCCGTGGGACTTAAGTTTTCCAAGTACCCTTTCATTAACTATATTTGGATGAAGACATAAACTGAAAGGAAGATTAATTTTTTCTCTGTATTCTTTTAGAAAATCATCAAGCCATTTTTCATCAAGGACAAAAACCTCATCATAAAAGTAGACCTCTTTGATATTTAATTTATTTTTAGCCTCAACCAATTCTCCTATAATGTTTTTTACACTTCTCCATCTTACAAAAGTTCCTTTATTCTTGCATAATTTGTGCAAATAAGAATTAGTGCAATAGGAACAGGCATATGGGCATCCTCTCCCTGCCATCACATCATATTTACTATATTTTAATTTTGGGTCAGAAGAAGATAATTTATTCATATTTATAGTATATTTGTTTATCTCTGAAAAATCATAGAAAGAAACAGAATCTAAATCTTGGTTTAAATTATCCATTGGATTTTTTATAACTTTGTTATTTTTTTTAATCCATAAATTTTTAATTTTTGAAATATCTTTTTTATCTCTAAGGTTCTTCATTAATTTCAGCATGGATAATTCTCCATCCCCAATGCAGATTATATTCGCATATTTTATGCATTCCTCTGGTTTAACTGTCGGATGTATATTGCCCCACACAATTATTTTATTAAGAGGTTTTAATTTTTCAGTCAGATTTTTTGCAATATTAAAGAAAGGAGAACGAACAGACAAACCTATTATAGTTGGATTTAATTCTTTAACTTTATTGAGCAATAAATTAATTTCTGTTTCAGAAGGTTCATCAATCTTCCATAGCAATTCTTTTAAAAAAATTAGATTGGATTCAAATCCATTCTTTCTTAATAATCCATGAATGTTCCTTAATCCAAAAGCATCATCATCATAGAGTGAAATTAAGACTACTGAAGGAGGAATATTAACTTTTTCTTCTTTTATTTTTTCTTTACGTTCCTTATCATAATGTTTTCTTAAATTATCTTTATTTTTTTCATAATTTTCCATTGGAATAAACAAAAAAGAACTATTTATTATTTTCTATATAATAGTGCAATTATAAGAGTATCTCTTAAATCAATAATAAACTTTTAAAATGGTCTTCTCCTTGCATATAAATGCCTCAAGCAGTTACGCATTTTCTGATTCCAGTAATTCTCTTAGGAATCTTTAGAGCAATCTTCATAAAAAACAAAAAATCCTTTCCAATTCATTATATTTTTATAGGAGGGCTTGCAGGATTGCTTCCAGATTTGGACCTTGCAGCATATTATGTTCTAAGTTTCTTTGGTTTCACAATTCAGGAAATCCATAGAACTTTCTCGCATAATATTTTTATTCCAATGTTCTTTGTAGCATTAGCAGGAGTTTTCCATAAATTCAAAAGCAAAGAACTTGGAAAACATCACCTAAAATTAAAAAATATATTTTTGATAATTGCATTTGGAATTTTCATACATCTTTTACTTGACTTAATTGTTGCAGGAAGCATAATGCCCTTTTATCCTTTTTCAGATTTTGCAATGGGCTTGAACCTAATAAATTCCCTTCCTGTTCCATGGCAAAGCACTTTCCTCCCAATGATGGATGCAGGATTACTTATTGTTTGGATAATTTACTTAGAAGTTCGTCATAAAATTTCTGATTTTATATAAATATTTAAAAATAATTCAGATTAAAATTAGACATGCCAAAAAATTTATTGAATAAAACAAATTTGTATGAAGATTTAAAAGAAACAGGATTTAACATGGCAACTGCATGGACAATTGGGCAAGTTACAAATACAATATCTAATGCTTTTTTCCATTTTAATATAAACCAATATAATTCTGTCAAACATCTTGTAATGGGAATGGGAATAGGCACATTTACTTACAAAAAAGCAGGAGGAGGCACAAAAGGAATTTTAGCAGGATTAATTGCAGCAACTATAGTGAATACTGCTTGGGAAGCATTTGAAAATGGATATGTTTTTGGCTCACACATTTTTCAGGAAAAAGAAGCTTTTATTGATACTATGTCAGATATTGCAGTTGTCTATGCAGGAACAACACTAAGTTTTTGTGCAGAAAAATTAAAATATTATCTTTCTCCGAAATATCCAAAAGGAAAAGAGAAATGGGTTTTATAACACAATAATCCTTAAAAATAAAATTTTATTATTTAATTAATGATAAAAGCAGATTTAAAACATTGGGTAACAAAGAGGGAGAAGAAAGGTCCTTTTAATCCGGATTATCTTAAATTTGCAGCACAAGCTAAAGAAAGATTAGGTGCAGAGGGTTTAGTAGGAATTCCAAATGCTCGAGAAGATGAACCCCGATATGAAGAATTCTTTAAAATTGCCAATAAAAAAAGTTCAATTGATACTTTGGGAGGAGATGGACGAGTTTTTTATGATGAAAAATACGATTTATTTTTTGTTAAAGCACAAGAACTTAATTTCCAAACACATAACGGAAGATTAACTTCTTTAGTTTATAACATTCCCTTTAAAGAAAATTTTAATGAAAAAAATCATGAAGCGCTTAAAAATCCTGAAACAATAACAATACTTAATCTCCCTTCTTGTGAATATTTTCCTGAAGCTGAAGAACTAAAATATTTTGATGGAGTTGCAGTTCATGTAAGTACAATGGAATTATTTCCAGGAGCAAATAAAAAAGCAGAGAATTTTTATAATCCCTTCATAAAAGGAAAAGAATTTGGAAATTCAGAAGTTCTTCCTCATAAGATTGGTCCAGTTGCATTTAGCGGAGGACACAGGTCTCCAAAAGGTTTAATTGAAAAAATTATTCCTCCTTCTGTTGGTTCAAGCTATACTCTTCTTCCGGAATTCACCGGAAATACTCAAGAAGATTTTTTTAATTACTTAAGAGATTCAATACAAAATTCTACTCCAGATAATTTGCATAAAGGAAGTTGTGCAGGAGAAATGTTATTCAGGCATATTCCAAGCATGATTGTTTCAAAATATTTTAAGAAGTAATTAATATAATTTTGAATAATAATTATTAAAAGGGAATTTTGCATGGAAATTTTATGAATTTATTAGAACAAGTTTTTACAATTATTTTTGCATTAATTGTTGGAGCATCCTATTCAAAAATTATTGATATTTTGGCGGAGAGAAGAAAATTTTCAGACAATCATTTATTTAAGATTTTTTGGAGTATTAGAATTCATTTTGTTATTTTAACTCTTTTCTCTCTTATTCTATTTATATTTTATAAGATTTTAACAATAAATCTAGCTTTGATTACTATATGCCTAATACTTCTTTTATTGATAATTACATTTAAAGGAAAATAATCTAAGAAATAACTATCTTGATATATTCTTTTAATTATCTAAATATTTATTAATTAATTGTGTTTCCAGAAAATAATGGAAACAGAGTACAAAACAACTACATTAAAAGATTTATTAAATGGCAAGGATAGTAATATTCCTGTTCAATTAAATGCTATTCCAAGGGGAATAACTCAAGATGGAAAAAATTATTTAATTACTATTCTAAGCAATGAAGGTTTTCACTTATATGCTGTAGGAAAAGAAGATTATCGTAATGCAAAAGAAGCTATTTTAAAAACTGCTTCTGAAGAGAACCTCCCAATAAGCTTTAAAGGCATTTATGAAGAAGATGGAAAAATGATATTTAAGATTCATTCTTTTTGTCTAGATAAATTAGTTGGACAATTTGAGAAAGATTGGAAATATCCTAGTTTTTATTAACCCCTCTTCTTCCAAAAATCTTTCAAATGTCCAAACACAGCTTTAACACCTCTTAGATTAAACTTAAAATCATTCCAAGTTTTGATATTTCTCATTCTTTGAAAAACATATGAAGGAGTTAAAAAAATTGTATAAATCTGTCCGCAAATACTTGCAACATCCTTTGCATCAGAATTCTTTGTTTTCAAAACTGGCTCTCTCATATCATATCTTTCATATTCCAAAGGATCAAACAAAAACCAATTATTTTCTTTTGCTTCTTTCCACAATGGCGTTCCAGGATAAGGGACTAAACATGTTGCTTGCAACAAATCTGCCTTTCCGCTCTGCATTAATTTTTTTGCCAATCCAAACGTGTTTAACGCATCTTTCTTTGTTTCCCAGGGATAACCAACAATCATTGTCAAATGAACAGTCAACCCTGCTCTCTTTGCCATCTCACAACCATTAAGAATATCCTCAACTTTTATTCCTTTATTTAAATTATCAAGTGTCTTCTGATTTGCACTCTCAAGCCCAAACTTCAACAATCTAAAACCTGCTTTCTTCATCAAATTATAATCCTCTTGTTTCAAAACTCCAAACCTCATGTTACATGAATATCTTATTTTCTTACTATATCCTCTCTCAATCAAACCTTCACACAAATCTTTAAGCCATTTTCCAGTCATCAAAGTTCCTGAATCATCAAAAATTTCCTTCACATTATATTTTTCAATTAACATTTCAATCTCATCAAGAACATTTTCAACACTTCTAACTCTAAACTTTGGAAAAAGAGTCGGCCACGCACAAAACTTGCACTTTCCCCACCAGCAATCCCGTCCAGACATTATATAAAAAAACGGCTTTCCCTGTAAATTATATTCCTTCTCATATAATTTCCACTTTGTCAATTCCCTGTTAATAAAAGGAACTTCATCCAAATTATGATTCAAAATAAAATCACCAGAGTTAACAATCTTCCCTTTTTTTCTATAATAAATTCCTTTTGGAATTTTCTTGCTTTTCTTAGAAATCCATTCACACAACTCCTTAAGACCAAAGTCAAAATCACCTCCACGCAAAACAAAATCAACTTTTGAATTTTTTATACTTTCCTCAGGAAACGAAGTAACATGGTCTCCCATAAGAACAATCTTCAATTCAGGAAACTTTTTCTTTAACAAATCAATAATTTTCCAATGCTGCTTAACAACAGGAGTTTTTGTTTCAAATGCAAATAAATCTGGTTTCTCTTTTTCAATTTTTTTTACAAATTCATTAAGAGAAATATTCTCTGCCACAGAATCTATCCAAAAAACATCATGTCTTTCTTTCTTCAATATTGTCGCAGCACTTCCCAAAATTACAGGAAATAAATAAGAAGGGTTGCTAAACCACTGAAACTGCCTATTCTGGCTCAACAAAGCAATTCCTTTTTTAGATGTTGTAGGAGGATAACCAACCATAATTTTCATCAAATTATAAAAAAGATTGTTCTTAAAAAGATTTATATGATTTATTTAGAGTATTCTCCAATGAGAATCTTCTCCAAGTTCTGTAACATTTACATTCAATCTTGTTTCTTCTTCGTAAAATTTTGCATAAAGTTTTCCTTCTTTTATATATTTTTTTCTCACATTTATTTCTCTAGGATTTCCATCAGAGAACCAGCCAACATTTTTTGGAACTCCTAAAAAGAAAAAACTTAACCTTGTCAAAAGAGTATCTTTATGGATATTTTTCAATTCATAACATTGCATCATTGCCCACATTCCATCATAATTATTTCCTTCATAAATAATATTCCCTTTAAACCCTTTTCCAAAAGCTTTTTCTAAGATTGAATTAATTTTGATAATCTTTTCTAATTTTACATTTTCCATAAATTTTAATCTACAACACCTTTTAAAAAGATTTATATGATTTAATTTATTTCAATCACAGGATTTTTAACAATTCCTATTTTTTGTCTGGCAATATTATAACAAACTGCTAATCCATGATATAAACCTTCTAATTTTCTATTTGCTCCTCTGTAATTTTCAGCAGTTCCATTATTAATTCCTTTCATTAAACTTTCCCTTAAAGAATACCAATTAGTAAAATCTAATTCAGAAAAAATAGTATACGAACTAAATATTTGATTTAATATATGTGAATCAGAACAATAAATTCCTTTAAGTCCAACTTCTTTTCCAAGAGATTCTGTTTCAGTTGTCAAATCAGGAAAATTAGAATTACAATATTCCAATAAATCTAATTGTTCTTTATGTTTTTTAACTCCTTCTTTTCCTAGAGAATATTTCTTCACCCCATTAGACATAAGTTTTCCAAATATCTTACTAAGAAGACCTAATTCAAATAAAATATGGTCCCCAATATTTATTGCAGACATATCTTTAGCTTCTTTAAAAACATCTTCAATATTTCTTCTTTGAATATCTCTATTATTCCCTAAAATAAATAAATGACCTTCATTTGTAGGAATTTCTTGCCCCCTTAATATATGGCACCATAAATCTTTTGCTTTATTATAAACTCCCATAAATCTTTCTTTATTGTCATCATAAATATCAAAATCTTTTCCTAATTTTTCACGAGTATTAATTATTTTTTGATACCTTGTATCATCAAAATTTATAAGTCCAATTAAAGTATTTTGTCCTTGAGAAAAACCTTTTTCAGCAATTGTTTGAAGATTTCTTTCTCCTGTTTCTCCAAGAATTTTCATAATAATTTGTCCTAGACCTTCTTCTTGTCCACACCATCCATGAGCGTGTAAATCTGTTTTTACATTTTCAAGTAACATCTTTAATTAATTTTTCAAAGCTTTAAAAAAATTTATATCATTCAGTGAAACTTCCATTTCTCAGGCAATATTCTATAAATTCTAACTATAAAACTAAAAGGAGAATGAACTAATCTTAATCTTATTGCTGACAAAGCCATTGCAAGAGGAGTTTTCTTATAATCAATATGCGAACCTCCTTTCTCTATCCACATCGTCGGAATTGACCTTATCTTTGCCTTTTCCCTTCTTGCATAAAACAATAAATCAACATCAAAACTCCATTCACTTGAACCAAGTTTAGGACAAATTCTTTCAATAAGTTCTCTCTTAAATAATTTCGCTCCGCATTGAGTATCCCTATGATTAAAAATAAATAAAGTTCTAACACCAAAATTAAAACCAGAACTAAAAACCTTTCTTGCCAAACTTCTCTTTGGTTTTATCACGCTTCTTTTATCCCACCTATTTGCAATTATTCCGTCATAATTTTTTATATATTTAATCAATCCATAAAAAGCATTTGCAGGAGTTGCCATATCTGCATCAACAAAACCAATCAATTCTGAATTCCCTTTAAGCACTTCCTTAAAACCCTCAACAATTGCAAAACCCTTGCCCCCTCTTTCAAAATTCAAATACATTATTTCCTTATACTTTTTTGAAAATTTTTTTGTAATCTCTTCAGTCCTGTCCTTAGAATTATTAATCACAACAACAATTTCAAAATCATCTATTTCTCCACTCCTCTTTTTTTCCTGAAAAAATTTTCCATAACTTTCCAATGTCTTTCCTATCCTCTTTTCCTCATTATAAGCCGGCATTATAATTGAAATCATTCATAGAATATTCCCTTTTTTATATTAAAGTTTAATTATACTCTAAAACACATTAAGAGAATATAGAAATAAAAAAATCAAAAATATTTACTCTAAAAATAATAAATCCAATAATTATTACAAATATCTGAAACAAATTAATCAAATAAACAATCTCTTTTTCATAAACTTTTTTCTTGAATTTTTTTAATATATAGATTGCTAAATGTTCTAATCCATAAATTTTATCATAAGGCATATCTAAACTTCCATCTTCATTCACTTTTGCAAAACTTTGTTTCTTTAATCTTCCTCTTAACTTTAATCCTGTCTCAAGAATATAAGGTATAAAAAAAAACAGAGCAATCTTTTCAATATTCCCAAGAATAGCTATTACTGCAATAAGAGCACCTACAGAATATGTCAAAATATCTCCTGGAAAAACCTTTGAAGGATATTTATTAAATATGTAAAAAGCAATCAATGAGGCAACCATACATAATGTGATTATACTTAACCATTTATTTCCCATAATAAAAGTAATTATTGAAAGAGCAGATAAAATTATAATTCCCTGACTTGACTCAAGCCCATTATATCCTGCAAGAAAATTAAATGTTGCAGATGCACCAATTATTCCAAGAGGAATAATAACAAGAGGATATAATAATTCTAATTCTATTCCCATCATTCTTGACTCTCCGGCATTTATAACAACTAAAGGAATTGAAGCAAAAAGCAATAAAATCAACCTTGACTTTATAGATAGCCCTCCTTTTCTCCATCCCAGAATATCATCTAAAAGACCAACAAAAGCAATCACTAAAATAACACTTAATAATGCAAAAATTTCTATTAGATTATCATCCGATTTAAAATAAAAAGTTTTTATTGCAATATAAGTTAAAGTTCCAAGAATAAATGCTAAAAAAACATTTACACCTCCTGAACCTGCAATTTTTGGATGTTGAAATTTATTCATATCTTCCCATATTAATCCAATTTCCTTTGCCTTCCGAATCCAAAAAGGAATTAAAAATAATCCAATTAAAAAACTTAATAATATAGGCAATAATAGTATTTCATTCATTTTAATATTCAGGATTAATTGTTGCTATTTCCTCTGGATAATCTGTATCTAAATATGTTTGGTCTAATTTAATATCTGAAGGATATTCCATCTCCCATATTTTAATTGGTCCTTGAACTCCAACTTGTGGATAATATATAAATTCACCAACATCTATTCCTTGGTTTAATAGTTCATCTACAATTAAACTATTTTCAGAATGAACTAATTTAAAATAATTTGACTCTTCATTAAAAATATACAATCTTGCAAGTTGAGAATCTACTACACGTCTACTCAAATAAAATGCAGCACCATGTTTAGAAATACCCCATTCCCCATTATCAATCATTCTTTCAAAGATAAATATTCCTGCATTCAAACCAGAATCAAATTCATATAATTTCCCATCAATATGCAAATATTTCAAAGATTTTTGATATTGTTCACCATTATAATAAAAAATAATTAATGGTTGAATAATTTTATTTTCTTTAGTTCTAACTAAAATTGCTGCAATTCCTGCTTGATTTCTCGGCAAAAGAATTTCCTTTCCATTTTCTTCTATAATTATATCTTCATCAATAAGGGATCCTACAGGATATACTTCAATTTTTTCATCAGCTGTTTCCTGAGTTTGGCTTTCATCTAAAAATATGGTTTGAATCCATGAATATCTATCATAATTTTCATTAGAACCTATGCTTGAAAAAGCACCATATTTTCCTATATCTGATGAATCAATCAATAAATGTGTTCCGTTATGAGCATAAAGAAAATCCAAAGCATCTCTTTCATTAGTTCCTGTTAGAACATTTCTTCCCATAAAATAATTCCAATATCCAAGAGCATTTCCTCCATCCAAAATTGTAGCTCTTTCTCCAATGGACTGAACCCAATACCCATAATCCCACCAGTGTGCAAAAACAGCATCCTCTAGAGTATTTTCCCTTATCCAAGACATTGCTTTTTGCCATTGCCATTGATACATTCCTGGAGCATAATTTTCTGCAACACTTTTGTCATTGCTATAATATATCCATAGTGTAGATATAGATGCTATCAAAACAATTAATATAATAATTCCAAAAATTAATTTTTTAATATCTTCCTTTTCTCTTAAATATCTTTGAGAACATTTTACAATTAAAAATGCAATTGCAATAGGACTCACAGCTCCCAGAACCATGATTAACCTCACCGCTCCTCTCGCACTTATAATTGCCAAAGTCAACATTACAAAATAAAGAATATATGAAAAATTAAAATTTTTAAAAACAGAAAATTCCTTTTCCTTATATCTTTTATAATAAAAATATCCAAAGCCCGCTAAAAATAATAATACTCCTCCAAAATAAATAATCAAACTCAAAAAACTATTTCCATTTAAATTACTTGAAGAAGAATATTTACTAAATATTAAACAAATAATCATTAAAAAATAACTTCCTGTTAAAATTATTTTCTCTTTTTTATTAAGGGAATTTATTAAATTATAAAATAACATAACTGAACCTGCAATCATCATCCAAAAATATAATGGAGGTGTATTTATCAAAAATCCTAAGAGATTAATTTGGGTTGGACCAAAATTATTCTTCCAGTCATTAATAAAATAAGGTTGTTTATTTTCTGCAACAGTTACACTAAACCGACCTAAATCAATAGGGTTAATTGTAGAAGAAATAATATCTTTCCCTATATGTGCAATAAATGAACCTCCAAAAAATATTGAAGCTAAAATTATTACAAAAAGAATAGTTATTAAAAAAGAAATAACTTGAGGAGGCAATTTAATCTTTCTTTTTATCTTTTCATCTAATTTAAAAATTCTTTTTTTAAATAATAAAAAATCAACTACTAAGATTAAGAAAATACCAAAAACTAATGCAGTAGAACTTGACTTAATTAAATCAATTAAACTATATCTTATTGAAAAAACAACCATTAATATAACTGCAGAAATAAGCCATACAAAATAAGTCCAAAATCTTCTTTTATTAATTTTCCCCAATAAAAATGCAAAAAGAACTGCTCCTGCAATTCCAAGAAAAACAAAAGTTACTCCTCCCCAAATCAATGCTAATAATCCAGTAAATATTCCTGCAAGAAAACCAAAAATCAAAGCCCTTTTTAATTTTTCAGATGTAAATCCCTCAAGGAAAAAATAAAATCCAATGAATATAAAGAAAAAAGCAGCCGATTCTTTCTCAGGTATTCCCGCAATTGTTCTTGGAAGTAATGAAGGAATTAAAATAAAAAAAGAAGTAGCAATCAATGCAATTATATTTGCTATTTTTTTATCTTCCTTATAAAAAAGTTTTCTTGTAAAAAGAAAAAAAGCAATCCCTGTTAATACAGCCATTATTACAGGAAAAATAATAGCAGCATAGGTAACAGTTGCTTCATTATTAAAAACCGACAAAAATTTACTAAGCCAAGCTATCATATAAGGTAATAATTTTGTTTCTCCTGCAGTATTAATAGCATTGCAGGCACTTCCCGAACAAATATCTGCTAAAGGAACATATCTCATAACATCAATAAGAAATAATTTTCCATGTTCTGCAATATATTTAGCCCATCTTAAAAATAAAAAAGGATCTAAATCAGGACCAAGAGTCCATGTTCCTGTAGTAATATCCTTCAAATTAGGAATAGGTCTTGTTCTTATATAAACACTAATAAATATAATAAAAGATAAAATTAAATAAGTTATCCATTCACTTTTCTTTTTAACAAAACTAATTATCTTTTCTTTTCTTCTTTCTATATCATCTCTTGCAAAAGGAATTTTTCCAATATTTTTAGCAATCTCTTCTTCTTTATTTGCAATTTTCTTTTTCACAATATCTTTTTTTGAACTTTCTTCAATTTTTTTACTAATATCTTCTTCCATTTTAACAATTTATTTAACTAAATAAAAGGGGGGTAAAATATACTTCTATTAATGCGGCAATGACTAAAATTACTATCGCAGCAAACAATAAAACAACTACATTTTCAATCACTCTTAAAAATTTAGGGCTTTTAAAACCATTCCTCATTACACCTATTCCAAAAATTCCTCCTGCTAATGCAGTAATAAAATAAGCTGTAATTTCAGGAAAACCATGTATCATATATCTCGCAATTCCTAAAGGAATATAACTTATTTTATATCTTGTAAAAATTCCTATTGCTGCAGAAATAACACTTGCATTCCATGCCAAAACAAATATTGCACCAGCACCAAAAATCAAAGAAAAAATCAAAGTAAAAATCATAACATAAATATTATTTTGAATAATTGATAAAAATCTTACTTCTTTTGTCACAGCACTTGTTGGAGTCATTTGTTCAACAAAATTATATTGTGTCACACAATTTTCAATACTTCCAGGGTTATTTATCATACAATAAGTTTCCACTTGTGCATTAAACAAAGCAGAATTTTGCAAAATCATATACCAAATAGCAAAAGCAATAATAAAACCCAAGAAAAGCCACACAAATGAATAAATAGCATCCTTATGAACTTTCCATACACTCAACAATCCTTCGACTTGTTCATCTTGTCTTTCTTCTTGTCTAATTATAAAATACATAAAAGGAAGAGAAAACATAACGCAAAATGTAACTACGATCATTCCAGAATACTGTGATAAAACCGCATCATTATTAAAAAACCAATGTACAAGCAGAATTGAAAGCGAAGCATACAAAAGCCCAATAAAAAACATTTTCCATGGTCCTTTCTCAACTCTTTTAGGATTAATTAATGATTCTAACATGTTTGTATTAAAAAAAGAGAATTTTTAAAGTTTCGTAAATTTCAGAATATATGAATAAAAAAAAGAGGTTCAACCAGATAGTCAAAGACATAAAAGACATAAAAATTCAGGGAGCAAGAAATATTGCAAAAAAAGCTCTTTACGCTTATTCTCTAATTTCAACAAAATCTTCAAAAAGAAAACTTCTGGCTTCAAGACCAACAGAGCCAATGATGGAAAATGTTTTAGACTTGGCAGAAAAAAATTTAACAAAAAATAAAAAAGAAATTTTAAAACACTTTGAAAATGCACAAGAAAAAATAAACAAATCAGTTTTGAAATTAATTAGAAAAGGAGATGTAATATTTACACATTGTCATTCTACAAATGTTGCGAATGCTTTAATTTATACAAAGAAGAGAGGAAAGAAATTTGAAATATATAACACTGAAACACGCCCTTTGCTTCAGGGAAGGAAAACAGCAAAACAATTAAGAAAATCAGGAATAAAAGTTACAATGTTTGTTGATTCTGCTTTAGGTGTTGCTTTGTCAAAAGAGCAGGGAACTAAAAAGGCAGATAAAGTCTTTCTTGGTGCAGATGCTTTGCTTAAAGACGGAATAATAAATAAAATCGGAAGTGAAGTAATTTGTCAAATTGCAAAAAATCAAAAAATTCCAGTTTATGTAATTGCTGACTCTTGGAAATTCACAAAATCAAAAGTTCCAATAGAACAGCGAGAATTAAATGAAGTTTGGAATCGTGCCCCCAAAAATATCAAAATAAAAAACCCTGCATTTGAATTTGTTCCAAAAAAATATATTAAGGGAATTATAACAGAGAAGGGAGTGCAGAAGTATGGTGAGTTTTTGAGAGGGATGATTAAAAATTATAATCTTTGTTCGTCTCTTGCCCTAAAAAAAGCATCATAAAAATCTTGTATCACTTTTAATGCTTTTTCTCCAGAGAGAACTTGAAAATTATTAATTCTTTGATTATGTTTATTGTTTTTATATTCTTCTTCTTTTTCTGGAGAAGTGAATAAATAACATTTAAATGGAGATTCATCAGTTAAGTCAATTCCAAAAATTATATTTTTTGTAGTTTGAAGTTGATAATTACTCAAAAAAGAAGGATCTTCTATAATTTTAAAAGCTGCTCCTAAATATTTAATATCAATTTTATCTGAACAACAATCTGCTTCAGATTTTAAAATTAAATTGTGACTTTTTTTCCAATCTTCCGAAGAACTTTTTATATGTATTAAATGTGAAAGAATAGATTCTCTATTTGGTTGATTATGTAACCATAAACAAAAATATCTATCACAAATTATCCTATGAGAATATTTTACTACTACCATATCTTTTATTTAAAGGCAGAAGTTAAAAGTTGATCATCAACTTCTTTTACGGAAAGAATAGTTATAGAAGAACCTATTTTCTTTTCCACCTCTAAAAGAGTACCTATTTTAATTTGTTCCACCTTCTCTTTTATCTTTAAATCATCAAAAATTATATCAGGGTTATTACTATAAGAATCAACCAAATCTTCTTGTAATTCAAAATCAGTAATTATCGCTTCTTCAGTTCCCATAATTAATTGCAACATTTTGTCTTTATAATTTTTTCTATTTTAGAAAACCCTCTTTTTCATATTATTCATAAGATTAATTTCTATTTATATTTTTCTATTTTTTTCATTTCCCACACGCCTACTCTTTATCATCACATTTCTCTTTTCCGTTTTCTTTGCACTTACAATTATCTCCACAAGAAGGAGCATACTTCTGACTTTCCATCATTGTTTTTTCTAATTCCTGTCCAATCATTTCTAAATTTTTCTCCAAATCTTTCTTAACACTTTCTAATTTCTTAACTTGCTCTTCAATTATTTTCTTAGTATCTGTAATATTTTTCTTTACAAAATTTCCTCCTCCAACATCAACAATTAATTCTTCAGAAAGCAATTTTGTCTTTGCAAAAATTCCCCTTCCAATCGGAGCCATAATTTCTTTTCCCTTTCCGCCTTTCAATTCCTCAAGTCCAAGACTCAAAGTATTCATCTCAACAATTCCTTGTTCAACTGCCCGAATCTGTTGCTGAAGCTGTCTGATTTGCTGTTCAAACATACTTAACTTAAACATCAATTCTTGTTGTGATTTATCCATGAAATTACAGAATTAGACTACTTTTAAAAGTTTCCTAAGTATACTTCCAAAAATAATAACTGCTATGAAATAAAATAAAATCCATCCAGGAAAAACCCAATAATTATTGCAAAAAAATCCACATTCTCCAAGAGTTCCAAAAAAATCTCTAAACCATCTAAAAAACAAAACAAAAGGAATACCTGTAAACATAACAGCCCTCATACTAAGTTTTGAAATCTTCATGCCTAAAGGCATCATTTCCTTTTGAATTTCCATCATTTTTTCAGGATGATGTTTAAACTCATTTGCTTTTTTCTGAAGTAATTTTTGTTCTTTTTTCAATTCCTTAATTGTATCTTGGTCTGTGCAATATTTTTGAGCTAAAGTTGTAAATAAAGAAATAATCGCTCCAATCACTATCATTCCAAAAGTAAGATTCCATTTCAATAAACTTCCTATACTTGGATCAAAAACAGCATGCACGCCTTCTTTAATAAAAGAAAAATTCTGATTCTCCCAAAAAAAGAAAACAACCATAGATAAAACCATAACAATGATAAATGGCTTCCAGCTTCCCTCTTTGCCTTTTCCCCTAATCAGAGATTTAATTTTTCCCATTTTATCCCCGCTAGGAATAATTGAAGATTTTTCCTCTGCATTTTTAGAAATAACTTGAGGTTCTTCCTTTTCCTTATTTTCTTCAGAATTATCTAATTTTTTCTCTTCAGAATTCATTTCAGATTCTACCTTTTCATTACTCTTTTCTGATTTTTCAATATTCTCTTTCACTTCTGTTGGTTTTTTTTCATTATCCTGACTCTCTTTAGAATTTTCTAATTTATTGCTCTCCTCTTCAGATTTAACTTCATCTTCCATTTTAACATAAAAAAAGATTAGTTTTTAAAATTACTCATTTTGAAGATAAAAATATTTATATAAGTGATACTTATTAATAACAAAATGACGAAAAAAATTAAAATACATTTTGGAAGAAAACAATTAACACCAGAAGAAATGAAAAATCTAGAGAATGGATTAGAAATAAAAACAACAAATATTTTTGGAAATCCCGTAACTATTAATGGACAAAAATGTGAAGATGGATTTAGAATAACTGAGACAAAACAACATTTATTTTTTTCAATAGGAATGCCTATTCCAGATGAAGATGTTTGCGTTTATAATGCCCAAGGAACTTTATCAACAAGAATTCATAACCAAAAAATAATTTATTTTGTTTAATTAAGAACTTCCCATGAACTTTCTGAATGCAGGATTCATATCTGTTTCATGTTGTTGAACAATGCTTTGATAAAACTGGAAGAATATCATAATAACTAATAAAATTGCAGTTCCAGAAACCAAAGCTCCAAGCAAATCAGTAAGAGAAGCAAGCAAACCAATTGCAAGTCCTCCCATAACTGTCAATGGCATAATATATCTCTTAAGAATACTTTCCAAAATTCTTTCATCTTGCCTGAATCCAGCAACCTGCAAACCAGATGAAGAGATTTTATGTGCTTGGCTTCTGGCATCCATTCCAGATGTTTTTACCCAGAATATAGCAAACAAAGTAGAGAAAAACATAAAGAACAACATATGAGTGAGACCCTGAAGCAAATACTTTGGCAAAAATCCTCCTCTAATTGTCAACTCCAACAAATTAGTTGAGCCTAGCCAAAATGATAATCCCGAAACTGCCTGTCCATTGACAAAATGACCTAACCAACCAAAATGCGAAGCAAGTTTTGCCAAGCCAGTGCATGTTCCTCCTTCCAATAAACATGGTGCAGCAGCATTTTCCAGAATTCCTCCAAATAATTGTGTTGTTGCAATCAGTGCCGAAGCTAAAATAACAGGAATAACAGAAGCATAAAAAAATGACAAAGGCCATTTAACCCCCATTCCTTTTCTTATTCCATACCCTCTACTTATTGCCCCATATGACAAAGGAATTTCAACTTTCAAAGATTGTGCCCAAACAACCAACAAAAATATTCCAATTGTAATTAAAATTGTAGCTGCAGCAGAAAATACCTCTATCTCATGACCCTGAATTATTGACTGAATCAAAACTAAAACTTTACCAGAACATGCAATCTCTCCAAAACTAAACAAACAATTTTGCCCTTGCTGATTTACAAATTGAAATGCCTGTGTTATTAATCTCCAACTCACTCCCGCACCTATAAATAAACTTACACCAGAACCAAATCCCCATTTCTCACAAAGTTCATTCATATAAAATATAACCAAACCTCCAAGTACAAGTTGCAAAATTACTAACCACTCCAAACCAGGATTTGCCTGAAGTCCTTGCATAAGCACATAAATCATTGCTTCAAAAATTATAAAAAAGAAAACCAAAATTTTCTGAATTCCCTGAAAAAATTTCTTTCCTTCTTCAGTTGTGGTATCAATATTCAATATTCCTGCACCAGTAAGTAATTGCAAAATAATCGAACCCATTACAATTGGACCAATACCTAATGAAATAATACTTCCAAAATTTGTTCCCAAAATCATAGCCAAATACTCAAACCTTGACAAAGCATTATTTGACAATCCAAAAAGTGGGATATTAGAAAGAACAAAAAATGAAGCCAAAATTATAAGAGTCCATTTCAATTTAACATTAAAACTAACTTTTTTCTCTTCAGGTTTTGTAACTTCTGGAATAAAATTAAATATTTTTCTTAAATCCATTTTATGCTTTCTTTCCCAGCAAAATTTCTCCACCCATTTTTTTTACTTTTTCAATTGCTGATTTTGAAGCTTCCTTAGCAGTTATAATCAATTTATTCTTAACTTCGCCGGTTCCAAGAATTTTATATCTGCTTAAATTAATTTCCCATTTATCACCAACTTTTTTTCCATATTTTTCTAAATTCAATTCAATTGTTTGTAAATTTATTCTTTGTCTTATATCTCTTTTTGTTCCTCTGCTTGTAATTCCCTGCTTTCCAAAATACTTGTGTCCATATTTTTTCAAAACCAAAGTTTTTTTCTGGTCACTTCTTTTTCCACTACCAGACATACCTTTACCTCCTCTATGTCCAGACTTTTTATGCTTCTTTCTCGCACCCCAGCCATGGCTCCCCATTTTCCTTCCATGCATTCGCGATGATTTTGTTCTTTTTTTAGTTTTCATTTTAATTTTGGAAACTGCTTTTTTATTTTTTCAAAATTTTTTAAATCAATTGGAAAATTTGATATTACAACTCCTTCATATTTTCCTTCTTTATTATATTGAGGGATAAATAATCTCTCCTTGTCTTTATAAGCTGTAATTATATAATTTTTATTTATTTCAAAAATCTCTTCTCCTTCTTGTAATCCTTTTTCTAAATCTGTCTTTTCATTTTTTTCTTGAATTAAATCTTGCATACATAGTCTCTTTCCCATTATAACATCCTCCTAATCAAATCATTTATCTTTTCCTTATTATTTCCCAAAACTCCTTTTCCAACCCCAAAATGTTTTTTGCTTTCAATTCCTCCTCGAGGTGGATGCAACCTGAAAAAAGGTTTTAATTTTTTATCAGAATCCATTTGTCCTCTCTTTGCCTTAAGTTCTTTGTAAGTCGCATCATCAATGTCTCCATAAGCAACAAAATCCTTAACATTTTTTACCATTCCCAACTGCTCCTTTGTCGGCTTTTCCAAAACAACACAAACATACTTTTTTCTTAATCTCAATCTATGTAAAGTTTCAGCTATGCCTTTTCTAATTCCAACCATTCCTTTAATTCTTATTACAGCAATCATATTCCTGCCTCTGAAATCATTCTCATATATTTAAAATAATTTGGATTATTTATAAAAATAGGTTCTTTTTGACAAAGCATTTTTCCCTTCCACTTAAGAAACAAACCAATCTTAGGAATATTTCTTGCATGTCCTGGAAATAATACTCTATAAACATCTTTATCAGAATCTTTTGTTCTCTTTCTTTTTCCCAAATAAATTCCTTCATCAAGATCATATTTCACAATTTCTTTTTCTTCAAATCCTTCAAAATCATTTATCTCTTTAATTTCTTTTATAGTATCTAAACTCATTCTCTTTCCTCCACATTTGTTTTCTTAAGTGCATCAATACAAGCTTTAACTAAATTAAAAGTTGTTCTTTGTTTTCCAAATGTTTTGCTATAAACATCCTTAACACCTGCAAGTTTTAATATTTTCTTTAACTGGTCTGCAACAACCAATCCTGTTCCCTGTGGTGCTGGAATTAAAATTACTCTAACACTTCCTGATTTTCCAGTTACCTTGAAAGGAATAGTATGAAGTTCTGAACAAGCACAATCAAATGCAGAACATTTTCTAATTACCTTAAAAATATTTAACTTAGCTTTTCTTATTGCTTTATCCCTTGCAGGCAAAGTTTCCTTAGCTTCTCCCCATCCAATTCCAACATGCCCTGTCTCGTCGCCAACAACAGCCATTGCAGAAAACGTTGGAATATTTCCTTCCTTTGTCTTTCTTTGTGTCTGTCTCCAAGCTCTTCTCTTTCCTCCTCCAAACTTTCCTTTTGACTGTCCAATTGAAATCAAATCAGACTTAACACTTACCAAAGAGTCAACAATCTCTGCTTCAAGTATTTTCTTTTTATCATCAAGAATTTCATCAATATTTTTAATCTTCCCGTTCTTTACATCTTCACCAAGTTTTGTCTTTGGTTCCCATGCTGAAATAATCTCTGCTGTAGTTTTCTCGCCTCTTCTTCCTCTTTTCTTTTCATTTTCTTTCTTAGATTTTTCACTGCTTTCAGTTCCTTCTTCAATAACTTTTTCTTCAACTTCGTCTTCTGTTTTTCCTTCAATCTCTCGAAGTTCTTCTAAATCTTTCTCATCCAAAACTTCTTCTGGATTCTCTGCATATTCATCCTTTTCTATTTTTTCTTTTTTCATTGTCCTTTATTTATCCTAATTTTAATTTCATCAACTGGAATTTTTCCTTTAATTCTTTCCTCATCTGGAAATGCTTCTTCCTTGCATTCAATCTTAATTCCTGAATCAATCAGCCCTTTCAAAAAAGCATAAACTCTATTCTTGTGCAATGCTCTTGTCATCCCAATATCCAAAATCGGCTGCACTAATTTTTCTTTTATTATTTTTTTTCCAATCAAATATCCAGTTAAATAACAAGCTCCAATAGATTTTAAACTCCCAGCCATTTTTTCAGGAAATCCATATTTCAACAATTCCTTTGAAGTCAATCCAATTATAATTTTATCTCTTGCTTCAGAACTTTCAACATATTGTGCAATAATATATTTATTCGTTCTTCTAAAAACAACTCTCGGCTTCTCGCTCTTAAGTAAATTTATTCTTCTCTTATAATCTGTCTTGCATTGTTTTCTTCGTTTTCTTATTGTTTTCATTCTCTCAATCCTCCAATATAATCTCTCAAATGTGCCTTGCTTCTAAAAATTTTATTTCTTATCTTATTCCTGATATCCTTAACTTCTTCCATTGACAACTTTCCTTGATTTTTCATTTCAGCAACATATCTTCTTAACTTTCTTGTCATAATAACATAATCTCTCTTTCGTGTATTAACTTTCTTTCTAACATTTCCAACACTTCTTCTTATTTTCTTTTTAACATTTTTCTTCCTTCCTTTAATACCTTTCACAATTATCGCACCTTCCTTTTTCAAATCCCTAATATCCTGTTTTGTAATTGCTTCCTTAGTTTCTTCAAGTCGTGGTTTAACAAATACAATTCTTGACTTTCCAACTTTCAATGCTCTTGTAGCCAATTCTTTTTTCTTTCTCAAATTCATTGTGTTACTCCATCAAATTTACTTAATCTCTCAATAATTTTCTTTTCTTCTTCGTCATATGGAATATATTCAATAAATTCTTGAGTAATTTCTCTTTTTTCATTCAAAAAAACCTTTACATACACACCATATTTTTTATCATTTTGTGGATTTATCATCATTTTACCACAATAAAGACTTCCATCTTCATTTGGGTGATATAAAATAAAGTTTTGAGTATATGATTTATTTTCTATTTTTAAAGCTAATACTCTTCCATTTGCTTTTCCATTTAATATTTGGTCCCAAGTCATTTTCTCTAATCTACTCATTTCTCTTCCTCCTTCTGTGCTTTCTCATCAAGCACTTCCTCTGCCTCTGCAACTTCTTCAGAAACTCCGCTCTGCTCTATATCTTTAATAATTTCTTTTTTAGTTTCCTTTTTTAATTTTTTCTTTTCTTTTTTAGATTTCTTTTCTTCCAATTCTTTCTTCTTTGCTTCCTTTCTCTTTTTTTCTTTCTCAATATTTCTAAGAAAACTTTTCACATTAACATTACAAATCTTAATTTTCATTTCCTTTGCTTTCTTTGCAATTTCTATTTTCTTTTTCTTTCCAACATTTCCAATAACTGCAATCTCATCTTTTCCAATTTTTCCCAATTCATTCAAATTATTTACCAAAATCATTTTCTTATTCTCTGCAACATTTCTTAACTTTTCTCCTTTCTTATAACCAATACTCACAACAGCAGGATAACCCTTTCTCTTTTCTCTCATCTTATTATCTCTTCCAGTCGGTCTTCTCCACTTTTGCTTTTTCTTTATTCCCTTTCCTAACTTCACATATCTACTCCATGTTCTTCTCAAAAATTTTGGCATTACATTTCCCTCCCGCATTTATTTGTTATAAAAATTCCATCCTGAAAAATTCTTCTATCTCTCATTCTAATCCTTGTCGCCTTCTCAAAATTCGCAGCTGTCTGTCCAGCAGATTCCTTATCAGTTGAAGTAATAGTAATAATATCCCTGTCTAATTTAACATCAGAATTCTCAAGTATTTTGACCTTTCTCGGATTTTTTTCTCCTAAAAAGTTTTTTACAATTGCTTCCTTTCCTTTCAAATCCACACTAATTGGAAAATGACTTGAACAAACTTTCAACTTATATTCAAACTTTTTCTGAACACCTCTAATCATATTCTGAATATGCGCAGCCAAAGTATTCATCTCTTTCTTCTCTCTCTTTGTCGCCTTATCATTTCCAATAATTATTTTATTTCCTTCCTTCTTAAAATTCAAACTAAGAAAATTAAACATTCTTTTATTTTCTCCCTCAGGCCCTTTCACAACTAAAGTGTCTCCTTCCAAATTAACTTCAATCCCATCAGGAATTTCAATTGTTTTGTATAATTTTTTTTTCATTTTAATTTTCCCTCTAAAGCTTTTTTATAAGCTTCTTTAGCATATTCTAAATTCTTCTCTCCTATCCAACTTGATTGACTAATTGTAGTTTCATATTTTTTCATTTCTGATTTTAATCCTTCTTGGTCATTTTCTAAAAATTTTTCATTAATTGAATATATAATATTCTGAAGCAAGTGTATCTGTCCAATTTTAGCTGTCATCTCAATAAAAATATGCAATCAAGCATCCTCCAATATTTTCTTCCTGAGCTTCATCATGAGTCATCAAACCCTTGTTCGTTGAAATAATCATAACCCCTAAATTTCTTGCAGGAAAATATCTTCTAATATATTTATCAATCTGTTTTGTGTCAACACTAAACCTTGGCTTTATTGCCTTGCACTCTGTCAAATCCCCCAAAACAATATCAACAGACTTGTCCTTTCCATCAATCTTATATTTCTTTATAGCACCTTTCTGTTTCATAATTTTCAAAATTTCAATTAACAAATTTGAAATTCTATTTATCTTAATACTTTCCTTTCTCGCTTTTCTGGCATTTCTAATCATATTCAATCCATCAGCAACTACATCATGACTCATCTTCTGCCTCCTGAATAATTTTTATAAAAAAATTTTTTATTAATTAGATTCGGATTTATCTCTAAACAAGCAGAAAATAATTGGTCTTCTTCTATTCTTTTTACAATCTCTGCTTCTCGTAAAAGATACCTATTTTTCAAATTCCCTTTTCCTTTTTGTTCTAAATTTTCTTTATTTTTCATTTTAACTATATTTTTTGAAACCAATTTCTACTGCTATTTCTCTAAAGCAGTGTCGGCATAAATTTAATCCATATGATTTTATATGCGCCCCAAATCTTCCGCATCTTTCACATTTTTGCACAGCAATTCCTGTTTTTCTTTCTTTCGGTTTATTATGTTTCAAAAACTTAGTCTTTTTCACTGGCTTTTCATTAAGCTGTTTCAATATCTTTTTCCAATCACTTGCTGTCATTTTAATTTTGTTCCTCCATTAATCTTAAATGATATTCTTGAAATTTTGGATGACTTTCTGGTATTTCTTCAATTAATATCATATCTTCAATATCTTCTTCTTTTTCCAAAATAGAAAGGCTTTGTTTTTCGATTATCTTTCCTTGAGGATTTTTATAAATAAATATTTCAAATGATGCTTCTCTTATACTATTTATATCTCCATAATTCCCAATATAAATTTCGCCTGGATGTTTCTCTAAATATTTTTTAATATCCATCTTAAACAAACTTCGTTCCGAAGTTTTCCTCCATAAATTTAATTATTTCTTCTTTTGAAATTACTTGTCTCTTTGGAATTCTTCCACGTTTTATTTTCTTTAATCTTATTCTTCGTCCTGCTCTCTTGAAAACAACAGTAACATCAAGTCCAATCATTCCAATATCTCTGTGATATTCCATGTCAGGAATTTCAATATATTCCTCAATTCCAAATGAAAAAGTATTTTCACTTATCTGTTTCTTCTTCAATCTATTCTCAATTGCCATTAACATTCTCTTCAAAACCTTTTTAACATCTTTCCTAATTGTAACAACAGTCCCAATCTCAAGTTTAGGTCTAACTCCTAATGACGGAATTCTTTTCTTTGATTTCATCTTTGCAGGTTTTTGCTTTGCAAGTATCTCAAGAAGTTTAACTCCTTTTGCAAGTTCCTCTGCAACTCCGCCTACACTCAAAACAACTTTTTCAATCTTTATTCTTTGCATTGGATTCATATCTTTATGCATTTTTCTTCTCCATACATTTCTTTAATAGTATTATTTGCTTTTGTTAAATATTCATCTAAATTGAATCCTAATTCTCTAGATTTTTTTATCCAATAAATTATCGTACATTTTTTTGTTTCCAATTTGTCTTCAAAAGCTTTTCCACTAAAATTTGAGATTGTGTCTTCTATCTTTTTTTTAATAAATTTTTTATTCAATTGCGTCATTATCCCACCACCATTAATTGTTTAATTAAAACATTTATCTTTCCATGCTTTGTATTAACTTCTGCCATTTTCTTTTCCATGTCCAATTTTGTAATCTTTCCTTTCTTTCCAGCATGCTTTCCTGCAAAAATAATTACTTCTGCTTTTTCCTTTAAACTAAGACATTCATCTATTTTCTTTTCTTTAAGATTTATCGCAACAGAATCATTAATTGAACATTTCATATCAGTCAAAAAATTCCTTCCATCCATTAAATTCAATTGAATTTTTTTCCCTTTCAAAATTTTCTTTCCAATAACTTTTACAATTTTATCTCCTGCTTTCTTTTCAGAAATTTCCTCAACCATAAATTTACCATTTTCTTTCAAAGTCATTCTATAATTTTTTTTAGCAGGAACTAAAGTCAAAATATCATAAAGCATTACAGGATGTCTATCCTCACTTACAACCTTTCCATTCAATAAAATTTTCTTTTCATGAAGAACTCTTTTAACCTCTCTTCTGTTCTGTGCAACATTCAGCAAATCTCTCAAGACAATTAAAACAGGAACTCCATGATTAATTCCAAAACGAGGTCTAACTACATAAGCAGTGCCCTTTCTCGGTATTGGCCAATTCTTCGGAACCTTTTGTCTTTTCAAATGACTCATTTTTTCTTCTCCTTGATTTTCTTTTCTTTAACTTTCTTTTTAACTTCTTCTTTTTTATTTTTTTCTTCTTCTACTTTTTTTGCTTTTATTCTTCTCTTATCATCTAAATTTAATTCTGTAATTTGTAAGTTTGAAGGTTGCAATCTCACATTTGCTTTTGAACCATCACGTTTCTTAATCTGAATTCCTTCAACATAAACCGCATTCAACTTTGTTTTAACATCAAGAACCTTTCCTTGCTTTCCTTTAAACTTTCCTCGCATAATTTTAACTTTATCTCCCTTTCGAACAACAATATTTCTTCTTTCATGCTTCTTTCTCAAATCCTTTGACAAATTAACACTCAAAATTTTTCTCTTAATATGAATCGGAGCATTTGCTAAATATTTTCTTTGTTTTCTAGGTTGTTTGCTTGACTTCCACGATTTACTAAATTTTTGTTTCATTTTAATTTGAATTGTTAGTGTATTTAGTTAATGCATATGTACTTAAATAGGGAGTTCTATTTTTTTCTATGCAGGTAACTTTTCCCTTTTCTTCCCATTTTTCCATAAGTTTTTTTATCCTTCCAAAGGGTAGATTCCTTCCTTTTTCAAATTCGAAAGGAGTGATTCCGGTATTTCGCGCTTCATTTAAAGCATTATCTAATTTTTTTCCGATATTCAATTTTCCCATTTTAATAAACAATACTTGCGATTTTTGCCACAGATGGCCATCGCTCTTGCACCTCCCTTGCAACTGGTCCTTTAATTTGAGTTCCTTTTGGATTTCCTTTTTCATCTTTCAAAATTGCAACTGCATTATCTTCAAAAGCAATTCTTTCTCCATTCAATCTTCTATAAGATTTTTTTTGTCTGATTACAATAGCATCAAAAACTTTTCCTTTCATATCAGGCACACCTTTTCTCACACTTACTTTAACTCTATCAGCAATTTTTGCACATCCTTGTTTCCCTTTTTTACCTTTTCCTCTCTTAACAGAAACTAATCTCACAATCTTTGCTCCACTATTATCAGAAGCAATCATCTTTGCACCTAAATTCAATCCTGCTGTTGTTCTTGCTGATACTGCTTTCATTCTATAAAACTCCTATTTTTTACATATGGTCTTTCATACTTTCCATTTATTTCTTTATATTCATTAAATCTATAATATAAATCTTTAATTTTCATTTTGATTTTCTCTGGAATATTTTTTTCTCCCTCAGATATTTCAGCAAGATTTTTAATACTTGCATCAAGGAGTTTTTGTAATCCTGCATACTCAAACCGATGAAGAACTTCTTCGTCTTCAAGTATCCCTTCTATTACTTCCATTTTTTCAATGAGGGATTTTCTTTCTGCTATTTCAATTATCTCAAGGTAGTTCATTTTCCTTCTCCCTTATCTTTTATTTTTTCAATAAATACAAAGTGAATTATTTTACTTAATGGTCTACATTCTTGAACTTTTACTAAATCTCCAACATGAACCTGCTTTTCCATACAAACTGGAAGTCTAGCATGAATTTTTGTTTTTGATTTTGCATATCTTTCATATTTTCTAATATAAATCATTCTTTCAAATTCAATTACAATTCTTTTGTGAAATTTCCTTATTACTTTTCCCTTGAAGATTTGTCCTCTGACTTTCAAATGCCCGTGAATCGGACAATCTTTATCAGAGCATACAGCTTTCAGTGAAGAATCTTTAGATTGCTTCGCTGATATAGGGGGTTCCATCCCCTGCACAGCTACTTCTGTCTGTTTCTTTTCACTTATTTTCTTTGTTTCCATTTTATTTTTGTGTATCACGACTTAATCTATGGATTCTTCATCAAATCCAAGTTTGACCAGCAGTTCTTTTATCTTTTTCCTGTGGTCTCCTTGAAGTTCAATTATGTTATCTTTGTAAGTTCCACCGCATGCCAGCTCATTTTTCAGAGCCTTTGTGATTTTCTTTACATCAATTCCACTCTCGAATCCACTTACAATAGTAACAATCTTTCCATATCTTTTCTTATCGGTTGTTACCTTTATCCTTTGCGAACTTTTTACAATCTGCTCACATACACATGCTTGCTCAGGCAAGCCACATTTTGGACATATTTCCATTGTTTATTTCTTATTCCCAACCTCCTTAGAGTTTTTATTCTCTTGGTTGTTGAGTGTAAGCATTCTTGCAATAATTTTCTTAATCTCCTTAATTCTCGACGTCCCTGCCTTTGCTGCACTAACATGCGACTTTGTCAGTTCCATCTTCAATTCATTCATTTTCTTTTCTCGCTCTGATTTACTCATTTTCTGTATTTCTTTAAACTTTAATGTTGGCATTATTTCTTTCCCCCATTTTTTTTATTTTCACAAGAATATCATTTTTTCCTTGTGGATTTTCCTTTATTTCTTTATATAGAGTACTCCACTCTTCATCAAAACATTTCACTTCATTCATCCTCTGAAATAATTTATAATACTTACTTTGCCAGTATGATGCTTCTTCAACTATATTTGTGATTGAATAAGTATAAAAAAACTCCAAACATTCTCCCATTTCTTCATGAAGAAAGGCATGATATTTTTTTACTTGTTCTTCTGAGTTTAATGTTGACATTATTTCTTTTCCTCCTTAACTTTTTTACTTTTTGATTTTGTCTTTTGCATTTCTTCATGTTCCTTTGAAATATTTTCCTTTAACTTCTTCACAAATTCATCGTCAATATTTATCTTATCCTTTAATATTGCATAAGGTGAAAGAATACTAACCTTAACTCCAACTGTTCCGGGTTTTGTTTGTGCAATTGCCTGAGCCCTGTCAACAACCTTTGCACTTTCCCCAACTTTTTTAAGATAACCTTGTGCAAATCTCCATGACTTTGCTCTTGCTCCAGGAAGTCTTCCACCCAAAACAATCTCTGCTCCAAGCGCCCCTGCATTCATTATTTTCTGTAAAGTTCTATAAGCAATAACCTTAAATCTTAAAGGTCCAAACCTTTCCAATCCCAAAGCAATATCATCTGCAACTATCTGTGCATCAAATTCCGGCTGTCTTATCTCATCTATCTCAATACTTGGATTCTCCAGTTTAAAATTTATCTTCAAAGTTCGAGTAAGTTCATTTATCTTTTCTCCCTTTCTTCCAATAACAAATCCAGGCTTATGAGTTGAAACAATTATCTTTTCTCCAACAGGAGTATATTCTATCCTAACCTTGCTTATCTTTCCTTTCTCTAAAGCATTCTTAATATACTCTCTAACCTTAAATTCCTTCTTCTTAAAACCAACTGTTTTTCTTTCTTCCATTATTTCTTCTTCCTCTTCAATTTACTTTTCCTGATTTTCTTTTTTTCTCTTGCAATAATTTTAACATGAGTTCTCTTTCTCTGAACAGAACCAAATCTTCCATAAGGTCTTGACGCCTTATTTGAAATTGCCTCAACAATTATTGGCTCATCCAAACCATTTACATTTGAATTTCCTTTCAAATTTTTCAACAAAACAATAAACTCCTTCACGGCATTTATGGGATATCTTCCTGACATAATCTTTCCCTTTCTATGAGGAATCTCGCCTTTCATTGGAACTGCTTTCTTAAAAATCAAAACATTTTCCAAATCAGCCATCGCTTTCTCAATTGATTTATTTTTTATAAACCTGCAAATTGCCATTGAATATTTTGTTGAAATTGGTAAACTTCTTCCATTAACAATCGCTTCATCTTTCTTAACAACTTTCTCTATTTTCTTTTCAACTTTCTTTTTTTCAGTTTTTTCTTCTGTTTTTTTATCTGCCTTTTCAATTTCAACTATTTTTTGTTTCTTCATTTTCTCCTGCCTTTTCATTGCCTTTGCATTTCTCTGTTCTGGGTTATAATCTTTTTCAGTCATTTTATTTCTTTGATTTAGCCTTAGTTCCCTTAGTTGCACCAACTCCGGCTTTTCCGTGTTTAATTCTTGGTCTTGTCAAAGCAAACTCTCCTAATCTATGTCCAAGCATTTCTCCAATTACTTCAACAGGCATGAATGTCTGTCCATTATAAACCTGAATTTTCATTCCAACCATCTCAGGAACAATGACAATAGTTCTCTTATGTGTTCGGACTTTCTTTCCCTTTGCAATCTTATTCTTCGCTCTATTAACAAAACTCTCAATCTCCTGAAACTGTCTCAAAACAAATCTTCTTTGCCTTGACTTCAAATATTTTGCAAACTCTCTAACATTCAAAGTTTTCAACTCATCAATTGTTTTTCCTCTGAACGTAAATTGTTTTTTATGTGATTCCATTTTAAGCTATATAATAAGATGTTTTCATTTTATTTTCTACTCTTGAATATGAAACTGTTATCTTTTTTCTCCCATTGCATTCTTGTTCTGCTTCTACAATATATAATTTTTTGTCCCCCCATTGTTTTTTGTCTATATATGTGCCTTTTTTCCATTCTATACTTTTTCTATTAGGTGTTATTGCTTCCACTACTTCAACTGGGACTTCCACTTTATCTCCAAATTTACAACCTTCAAAGTCTTCAAATACTTTTATTTTTTTAATAACTTTTTCTTCAACACTCATTATCTTTTCCTCCTGCCAGTTCTTCTTGGTCGAATTAATCCAACCTTTTTTCCAGGCGGAGCATTTCTCTTTGCAATCTTGCTCTTTATTCTTTTTCCTCGACCTGAACCAAACGGATGGTCAATAACATTCATTTTTACCGCAGATGTTCTCGGCCACAACTTTCCTTTTGACCTTTTAATATAAAATTTTTTACCTGCCTTAACAACTGGCTTGTCAAGTCGTCCAGCACCTGCAATAACTCCAATAATAGCTCTGCAATTCTGATTAAATTTCTTTTCCTTTTTCGAAGGCATCAAAACCATAACATTCTTTCCAATAATTCTATTCACAACAGCTGAACTTCCTGCACTCTTAATAAACTTCCCTCCGTCCTTTGGTCTTGATTCAATGCAATAAATTTGAGTTTTCACAGGAATATCTTTCAACTGCAAAATATTTCCATCCTTAATTTCCTTTCCCTCAAAATTAACTTTCTGTCCTTCAACCATTCCTTTAAACCCCGGAATACAAAAACTTTCCTTGTCATATTTTACTTTTGCCAAAGGAGATGAATGCCCAGCTGAATTAAATAACTTAACAACTTCACCCTCACCAGCAAGTTTCCTTGGATATTGCAATTTGCACTTGTATGCTTTCCGCTTCACCCTATAAGTAAAACTTCCATGCCCACGCGCCTGTTGAATTATTCTCTTTCCCATTATATTATTCCTAATTTCACAGCCACATCAATAGCTGGAAATTCATTTTTTAATTTAACATAAGTATATTTTTTATTATCTCTAACCAAAGTTCTCACATTTGCAACCTTAACATTAAACAAATCCTCAACTTCTTTCTTAATTTCAGTTCGTGTCTTATTCTTGTCAGTAACAAAAGTCAAAACATTTTGCGCTTCAATCATCATTACAGCTTTTTCAGTAACTATTGGTTTCATTTTAATTCCTTCCATGAATCTCCATGAATTTTACGATAAGTTGGAGCGAGAAAACTAAATTCTATTTGGTAAATTATTTTTGCGCTATTTTTTTTTATCAATTTAGAAATATCTTTATAATCTTTTGTTTTATAATAAATCCATCCTCCTCCATCCTCATTTTGTTCTGAACCTAATAAATAATGATAAGACATTTTTAATCCTTTTTCCTTTACTTCAATTTTACTTATAGTTAATATTCTTTCTTGGCCGTTTTCTAACTCTGTCTTTTCTAAAAAATATTCTTTGTTTCCTCTAATATTTAATATCTCTCCAGTTTTCATTTCACTTTTTCTCCAAATTCTTTAATTGCACTTTCTGTATAAATTGTCAATCTTCCCAAACCACCTTTAGCCAAATCACTAACATTCAAGCTTTTAACACTCTTTACATCAACAGCATTTGTTTTCAAATTTTCTTTTTCTCCTGTAACCAAAAGCACTCCTGCAGTTGATTTGTATTTTCTTCCTCTCATTTTTCCTTTTCCGCTTCTCACACTTTTTTTCTTTATTGCAATTTCAAATAAATTCTTTCCAAGAATCTTTTTCAAACTTGAAATTAAATCCTTTGTTTTCAAAGAAATTATTTTATCCTCAACAATTAATGGCAGTTCTTTTGTTTTCCTTTCAATTCTTTCATATCTCTTAATTAATTTCTTCTCATCTGTTGTAGCACTTAATGCAGAAACAAAAGCAATTCTCATTTCCTTTTTATTTATTTTCTTAGTATTAATCATTGAAAGAACTTTTGGCGGATGCGCTCTCATTCCTCCTCTCACACTTGGAATTCCAGCACCAACCTGAACAAATTGCGAACCACTTCTTCTCATAATCTTTCTTGGAATTCTTGACCTTCCTCTTCCATAACCACTCTTCCAAACATGTCTCAAATGTCTTATCTTACCTCTTGCAGAATGTTGTTTTCCTGCAACTGGCGACGGAGCATAAGGTTGTTTTGTTTTTTCCACTTCCAAAACCTTCGCAACAATGTCTTCTCTAATCTTTTCAGAAAAACATTTAGGCAATTCTATTGTTCCTTTTTCCTTTCCTTCAATTGTTAATATTTTTGCTTTCATTTTAGTTTGTAAAAATATCATCTAAATAACTCAATTTTTCTCCTGTATGAAGATATTTATCCCATGCTCTTTTTTCATGATTTACAATCTCCGCTCTAATCCCTTTAAATCCAAAATTTTTTACATTATCAAATGTTTTTGTTAATCCATCTTTTTCAATACTATAAAAATTACTATATAAATCTCGGCCTTTATCTTTAAATGAGTTCAAAATCAAACTCTCTTTTTCTAAAATTACAAATCCTTTAGTGACTTCATCCCTTACCATTAATTCATCCATCAAAAAATAAATTGAATTTTCATCTAGTTTAATATCTTCATTAATTTTATATAATTTTAATGTTATTTTTTCATCTCCATCCATTTCATTTCCATCCATTGCAGTCTCATAATATACTTTATTCTTCAATGCTCTCCATCTTTCAGGGTTTACAATATTCATCTTAATTCCTCCAAACTTACTTCTTTTAATTCTTCAAGTTTAGGCATTTTTTCAATAAAACTTTTAGGGAAAAAATTTACTTCAGTTATCTTACCATCTTCTCCAGAAAATCCTACAATAGTATCAAAGACAATATATTCTATAGTTACTAATTTATCAGCTATATATGCTTTTTCTCCAGAATTTACAAAATCTAAATCTTCTGCACATTTTAAAATTGGATACGCTTTGAAACTCATCTTAATTCCTCCAATTCATAATTCTTTTTCTTTTGTTTTTTAGTTTCTCTCAAAGGAGCAGTAATTAATAATTGTCTTTTTGCAGAACCCTGAATACTTCCAGCAACAATCATATAATCTGTTTTAACATCACCATAATTTTTTATATTCTTGAATTTATTTTCTGACTTTCCTAAATCAACTATTTTGTTATTATAAACAACTCTTGTAAACATTCCAAGTTGTCCAGCCATTGGAATTCTAAAAGTAACTCTCGCAGGATGCCACGGCCCAACATTTCCAGGTCTTCTTCGTCCCTTCTCTGACTTGTGTGATTTTAATGTAATTCCAAATCTCTTTACAGGACCAGAATATCCTTTTCCTTTTGTCAAACCTCTTAAATCAACCAACTGACCTTTTTCAAAAACATCTGAAACAAAAATTTCCTTTCCCAACTTTTCCTTAATAAAATTAATTTTAGTTTCAATATCTCCTGCAAGTCCAAGCTCAATCAAATCCGGACTCTTTTTCAAACCAGTTTTCTTAACACCAGAATAAACAATCACCCTAACATCATCATAATCACCATCAAACTTAATCTCTGTTTTCTTTTTTGGAAGTTTAACTTTTTTCTTTAACTCCTTTTCTAAACCTTGAGCCAGAACTTCTTTAGTTACTTTACCATTCTTATAAGATCTAACAGAAAATATTTTCATAGAAGGACATTCAAGAATTGTAACAGGAATAATAATTTTCTTTCCCTTAGTCATAGAATTCGGCGTTTCATCCTTAACAAAAGCTGACTTCATTCCAACCTTATAACAAATAAAACCTTTGAGATTCTTGCCAGAATCAATTGCTTCCCAGTTTACACTAGGCAAAAATTTATTGACCCTTTTTCTCGGCCAAAACTGCAAACTTCCTTTTCTTGGTGATTTCTTTGAAGGCATTTCTTAATAGCGCGGACAACATTTTATTTCCCTGGAATATATTTAGTAGAAATTTATGGTTTTTAAGTGTTGTGGGAGGGGTTTTGAAAAATTATTTCTTCCAAAATAAAAAATTTAAAAAATTAATTCAATTAAAACTACTATAAAAGAAGACGATTTTAATTTCTAAATATTTAAAAAGTATGTGTATGTATGTATTGTATGGGTGAGCAAAACAAGTTATAATCAAAAAGTTTTTCATTTTATAACTCCATTTTAATTGAGAAATCTATCTTAAGGTGATACTTTCTCGCTCACCCTTCTATTTTTATACAACAAAAGATTTAAAAAATGGTTTTTCTTAAATTAAGCAACCTTAAGATAGAAAAAGAATGAGTAATATTAAACTATTAAATTCTTTTGATGTTTTTTGTAAAGAAAGATGGTTGATAAAAATTTATCTAATTATTGTGAAAAAGATTTTCATAGGTTATACTCAAAAGTAAATAAATTATTTAAGAATTTTTCACCCTCTTTTCTACCAATAAGAAAAAGATGTGAATATCCTTTTTATATATTTTGTTTCTTGCTGAGCCGTGCAAACCTTCAGGTGAGCCAGCAATTAAATTATAGGAGGTTAAAATGGAAAATTTGGAAAAAAAATTTAAGAGAATTAGGGATAAACATCCAAAAGTAAAATTAAAACCAATCAATAAGGTTTATGAAACTTTAAAAGAAGCAACTATAAATAATCCACGACTTTATCTTCGAGCAAGAGATATTATAATATCTGGAATGAATGAAAGAGAAATCAAAAGATGTCTTTCTTATCTTGAAGAAAGCAAATATGTTGATGTTTTTAGAAATGGAAATCCGTTTGTGTATTTTAGTTCAGAAAAACCGGATGGGGCTTTTGAATTTATAGAAAGACCCTTAATAACTCAAACAAAAAATGAACATTTTTCAAAAGTAATAGATTTTTATCTCAACAGACATTCAGAACTTTTAGACGAAGAACTTCTCAGAGAGATTGAGAAAGTTCAAGCATCAAAAAATACAAAACATCCTAACTGGGTTGCTTACAATATCTTAGTTCAGGAATTATGGGACAACGGATTTAGTGATTTTATTAAGTTGTCTTTTAGAAAATCTGCAAAAAGATACAAAATTTAATTTTAGAATTTATTTTATTTCCGTTAGCGTGAATTAAGTTTTCGAAGTCACGCTTCAAACATCATCTCACTATCTTTTTCTTTTTCATCAATCAAAGCTTTTCTTATAATTTTCCCTTTTCTCAATGCTTTTTCTCTGACAACTGCAAAATCTTTTTCATTTTTCAATTCTTCAGGAATTACAATTTCATCAATAAAAAAAGTGTGATTAATTTCTGCTTTTTTAAAATTAGTATTTTCAAAAATAAAACTTTCAGCCAATTCTTTGTTTGTTGTTTTCAAAGTGCAAAAATCTGCTTTTGGTTTTTCTCCTCCTTTACCTGGCTTTCCTGATTTTGGAGCTTTTGGTTTTATTTTCAACTTTGTATCTCTAAATTCAAAACTCAATGCAAAAAAAGTTTTAGGAAATCTATCCAATAATCCTATAATTTTTTCTCCAGTCATTTCATTATCAATTAAATATCTCTTCACTCCTTGAAATTGTTTTTTTTCCTTAAACTCAAACTCTCCTGTCAAATCACTTGTAGAAACAATTGCTCCTGTAACTTTTATTTTCTCACCTCCAACTATTTCTGCAACAGCTCTCACAAGTCCATTTGCAAATTCTGCAGAAGTTTTAATTGTATACTTTCCATTAGAATTTTTTGCTTCAATCAGTGCTCGGTCTCTAAATTCTCCCTTGCTAAACTTTTGAAATTGCAGATGAACTTCCTCATCAACTTTGTCATCAAACACCTTTTTTATAAAATTCATAAAATCTCTTATTCAAAACAGCTTATAAATTTTTCCAGTAGCAAACCTTATAAATTTTATTTAACTCTTAAAACAAAGAAGATGGACGACATTTATTTTAGAAGAGTAATAACTGCAATCATACTTGCAATTCTAATAATTTTATCATTTTTTCTTCTAAAGCCCATACTTCTCTCTATCATTATGGGATTCATTCTCGCCTTTGCTTTCACACCTGTTTACAATAAATTATACAAACTAATAAAATCAAAAAACATAACATCTCTTTTAATTTGCATTGTATTAATAACATTAATTGTTCTGCCTTTATGGTTTTTAACTCCAATACTTATAGACGAATCAATAAAATTATATCTAGAAGTTCAAAAAATGGATTTTGTAACGCCTCTCAAAAATATCTTTCCTTCTCTATTTGCCTCAGAAGAATTTTCCACAGAAATTGGTTCTATACTTCATTCATTCATTACCGAATCTGCAAATACTTTGATGAATTCATTTTCTCAATTAATTCTCAACTTCCCAAATATGTTCTTACAATTTTTAATCGTATTCTTTACTTTCTTTTTTGTTCTTAAAGACAAAGAAAAACTCATAGATTATGTTCAAAGCTTGCTTCCCTTTTCAAAAGACATTGAAAAAAAATTATTTGAATCATCAAAAAATATTACTTCCTCAGTAATTTATGGACAGATTATAATTGGTATTCTTCAAGGTATTATTGTAGGTATTGGTTTTCTAATCTTTCAAGTCCCAAATGCATTACTTCTTACATTATTTGCAGCTATAGCAGGAGTTATTCCAATTATAGGTCCTGTAATAATCTGGGTTCCAGTTGTAATTTATCTTCTTCTTTCAGGAAATACTATTTCTGCAGTTGGAATTTTAATCTTTGGAATTCTTGCCTCTACAATAGACAATTTTCTCAAACCCATTTTTGTCTCAAAAAGAACAACGCTTCATCCTGCATTAATTATTATTGGAATGGTTGGAGGTTTCTTTTTCTTTGGAGTTCTCGGATTTATCCTTGGTCCCCTTATAATCGCATATCTCCTAATTGTCCTTGAAGTTTATAGAGACAAAAGGTCTCCAGGAATCCTCCAAAATAACTAGATAAATATAAAAATCATTTTTTTTTAATTATTTAAAGGTGAAATGGAATTAAAAATTAAACTTCTAAAATGGTCTGCAGGACTTCCAGTAGCTATGCTAAATCAAAAAACAGCAACAAAAATGGGGGCACATGTTCAGGACAGAATTTCCCTAAGAACTCTTTCAAAAAATCCAAAAGAAATTTCTACAATTATTGATACAATTTCTGGTTTTATTAAAAAAGATGAAATTGCAGTTTCATCTGAGCTTAAAAAAAGATTATCATTAAGAATAGGACAAAAAGTTGACGTCGGTCTTGCACAAACTTCAAAAAGTTTAATTTTTATCAAAGAAAAATTAAATGGAAAACGACTTTCTAAAAAAGAAATATATACAATAATCAAAGATATTGTAAACAATTCCTTATCTGAAGCAGAAATTGCACTTTTCATTTCAGGAATGTATAAACAAGGAATGAACATAAAAGAAATAGTTTACTTAATAAGAGCAATAATTGATTCTGGAAACCGGCTTTCCTTTGGAAAAAAAATTGTAGGAGATAAACATTCTATTGGAGGAATTGCTGGAAACAGGACTACACCAATAGTTGTTTCAATATGCGCATCAGCAGGAATAATAATGCCAAAATCTTCTTCACGAGCAATAACAACTCCAGCAGGAACAGCAGATGTCATAGAAACAATTGCTTCTGTTGATTTTTCAATAAAAGAATTAAAAAAAATCGTAAAAAAAACAAATGCTTGTTTAATCTGGGGAGGAGCATTAGGAATAGTTCCTGCAGATTCAAAAATAATACAAGTAGAAAAAATGTTGGGCATTGACCCCGAATCTCAGTTGCTTGCTTCAATAATGTCAAAAAAACTTGCAATGGGTTCTAAATATATTGTAATAGACATCCCTTATGGAAAAACTGCAAAAGTAAATAAACAAAAAGCATTAGAATTAAAAAGAAAATTTGAACAACTTGGAAAATATTTTCATAGAAAATTAAAAGTTCTTTTAACACCTGCCAAAGAACCCATGGGAAGTGGAGTAGGACCTGCATTAGAACTCATTGATGTAATTGAGGTTTTAGACCCAAATAAAAAAGGTCCAGAAGATTTAGAAAAAAAATCCTTGCTTTTATCTGGAGAACTTTTAGAATTAACTAAAAAAGCAAAAAAAGGAGAAGGAGTAAAGATGGCTGAAGAAATTCTTTCTTCTGGAAAAGCTTTTGAAAAGTTCAAGCAAATCATAAAAGCACAAGGCGGAGAACTCAGAGAACTTAAACCAGCTAAATTCAAAAAAGATATTCTTGCAAAAAAAACATTAAAAATAATGGAAATAGACAACAAGAAAATAAATTCTTTAGCGAGAATTACTGGATGTCCTGCAGACAAATTTGCAGGATTGTATATCCACCATAACACAGGAGAAAAATTAAAAAAAAGAGATAAAATTATCACAATATATTCAGAATCAAAAGGTCGTCTAATAGAAGCAATCAACTTTTATAAAATCAAAAAACCAATTAAAATAAGATAATCATAATTATATTTTTAAACTCCCTTTTTCTTTTTGCTTTATGGCAGAAAATTATATTCAGCATCTTGTAAATTATTTTCACAAAAATCTCTCAAAAGGTTATACTATTGATGCTCTCAAGTGGGCACTTGTAAATCAAGGATATTCAAAGACAATTATTGAAAGAGCAATTAATCAAGTAAACAAAGAACTTTCTGAAAAAGCACCTAAACTTAAAGAAAAGCCGAAAATAAAATATGAAATTATTGATGAAAATGATAATCCCATAACAATAAAAAAATCTTTTTTTAGAAAGGTTTTTGATTTTTTTAAGGGATAAATAGATATTTTATATAATAAAACTTATCAAAAACTTTAAAATCTTCTAATTAATCTTTATTTTAAGCCTCCATCGCATAATGGTATTGCACCGGACTTGAGATCCGGGACCTTCGGGTCATCCCCGTTCGATTCGGGGTGGGGGCGTTCTTTATCTTTTCTCCTTAAATTTTAAATATGTTATTTTTATAGATTTTATAATGAAAAAAGAGTTAGCATTAGTTTTTTTAGTTGCAGGAATGTCAAGCAGGTTTGGAGGAAAAATAAAATCTCTTGAGATTGTTGGACCAAACAAAGAAACACTCTTAGAATACTCAATGAATCAGGCACTAAAATCTCCATTCACAAAAATAATTCTTATTGTAGGAAAGCATACAGAAGAAAAATTCAAAGAAAAATTTGGAGACAACTACAAAGGAATTCCCATTTCTTATGCACTTCAAAATTTTGACAAAGATTCAAGAGACAAACCTTGGGGAACTGCAGATGCTTTAGTTTCTGCAAAATCACTTTTAGATTGCCCTTTTGTTGTATGCAATGGAGATGATTTATATGGAGAAACACCTTTCAAAATTTTAACAGAGCATCTATCAAAAAAAGATTCCTGTGCAACAATCGGATTCCCTTTAAAATTTGTTCTTCCAGAAAAAGGAAAAGTAAACCGCGGAATCTTTCAATTAAAACAAAATCAAGTAAAAGACATTGAAGAAGTTTATGCAATAGATAAAAGTAATTTTTCAGAAAAAGGGTTCAACTTGAATTCTTTATGTAGCATGAATATCTATGGATTAAGAAAAGAGGTTTTAGAATATTTAGAAAAACAATTAATTGATTTCAAAAACAAAAATAAAAAGAGTAGAACAGCAGAATCATTAATTCAAAAAGAATTATCAATTTTAATAAAAGAAAATAAACTCCAAATGGAAATTTATCCTTTTGGTAATTTCTGGATTGGAATAACAAATTCTGGAGATGAAAAATTAGTAAAAGAATTTCTCAAAAATAAAAAACACAATATCGCATTAGTTTATATGTTGGCAGGAATGTCAAGCAGGTTTATGAAAAAAAATAAATCTCTTGCAGTAGTTGGTCCTCGCGACGAGACACTTTTAGAATATTCCCTTAATCAAGCCATTTCTTTAGGTTTCTCAAAAATAATTTTTATTGTTGGAGAACATAACAAAAACGAATTCATAGAAGAATTCAAAGACTCTTACAAAGGAATTCCTATTGAATATTTTACTCAAAAATATGATAAAAATTTAAGAGATAAACCTTGGGGAACTGGAGATGCAATTTGTTCAATAAATGAGATTAATTGTCCTTTCATTGTTTGCAGTGGAGATGATATTTATGGAAGACAGAATTTAGAATTGTTATTTAATCATTTGAAAAAAGAAAATACTGAAGCAACTATTGGTATAAAACTGGAAAAGATGGTTCCAGAAAAAGGAAAAGTAAACCGCGGAATCTTCCAATTACAAGGAGATTTTGTTTCAGATATTCACGAAACTTGTGGAATTTCAATTGAAGATTTAATTTCCGAAAAATTAAACCCAGAATCTTTTTGCAGTATGAGTCTTTTTGCCCTTCATCCAAGAACCCTGTCTTTATTAAAAGAGAAACTTGTTTTATTCAAAAAAGAAAATACTAATGACCGCAAAATAGAATTCTTTCTTCCAGAAGCACTTGCAAATTTAATAAAAGAAAATAAAATACAAATGAAAATTTATCCTGCAGAAAATAAATGGTTTGGAATTACAAATGTTGGAGACGAAATAATTTTGAGAGAAAACCTCAGAGCAAATAATTATTAGGATAATAGATGCTTTTTAATATATTATTAATGTTTTCAAACACATACTCTCTTCCTTTTTGTTTTTCAATCTCTTTCAATCCATTATAAATTAACAATAATAAGTTTTTATTAGCCTTTACACTATAATCTGAATTAGGCTCAAATCCAGATAAATTTGTCAATGATTCAGCTAACCAATGGCATAGACCTTCTCCCACAGCAATTCTATTTTTTCTATTCCCATTAAAATTTAAATAATATTTTTTATAATTTGAAATTAAATTAGCTGATTCTTCATACAATAAATGAATATCAAAAAGATGGCAATATTCATGAACTATAGCATATTGTAGAAAATTTGTAGGAGTGACGTTTCTTTTATTTTTTGATTTAAAATGTTCAAATGCCTTATCTTCAACAAGATTGCCAAGATTATGATTAACTACAATATCTGCTCTTAATTCAGGGGCTGGAGCAGGTTCCTCTGGGTCCCAATATAAAAAATTTACAGGCAATTTTGTCCCTATCAATCCTGCATTACTTTTTGCATCTGGTTTAATAAAAATAAATCTTTTCCCAATCTTATTACCTAAACCATTAACAATTATATTATAAGCATTATTATGTATCTTTTTACTTTTCTCAGGCAAATCCAACAGAGAAGGGTGTTGTTCTTTTATATAAACCAAATCCGAATCCTGCACTTCCATGATTTTAATCCCCCCAAGATATTTATAAATCTTTTTTATTTATCCTCAAAAAAATTCAATACCCTTATATCAGGACTCAACAAAAAAACTTTATCTTCTTTAAATCTTAAACCTCTGTAAACTTTTTGCCATAATTCTCTTTTTGCTTTATCCTTATAAAAATCCCAATATTGTTGAGGCTTTGTTTTTGCTAGGATTTTCCAAAAAGCATCTTGCACATTTGGATTAGGATATTTTGTAAAAATAATACTATTGCATTCTTCTCCAGGAAAATCAATTCCTCTATTGCACCGAGTAGTAAACAAAACATCTGTCTGACCTTTTTTAAATCTCTCAACTAAAATTCCTTCTTTATCTTCACTTTGCATTTCTCTTAATTTTTCTCTGCTAATTAAATTATCAATATCAAATTCTGTAAGTTCCATTTCACTTGGCAAATCTAAAAAAGCATTTACATGAATTAAAACAGGTCTTTTGGCTAAATTCACACATTTGCTCAAAGCTTTGAGATAGTCCTTTCGTGAAAATTTTCCAGAAGAAAAATTAGAATATTTGCAATCTATTTCTAAACCAGTTTTTTGAACTTTTATTTTTCCTTGATGTGTTGTTTCTGCTTCAATAATTTTAAACTCATCTAATCCAAAAACATTTCTCAAAACAATATCTGAATGAAGCGTCCCAGACATTAAAACAACAACTTTATTTTTATCCGCCATTTCTTTAAACTTTTTTTCTAAATTTGTAGTCACAATACTTGCAATAAGATTATTTTCTTTTTTATCAAAAGACACATAACTTTCATCAAAAAAATCTTCAAACATTCTTGCAGTTTCTTCAACATCAAATAAATAATTTTCTTCATCCACATGTTCAAAAAGGTTCAAGCAATTCAACAAAATTTTAAATAAATCATAAAGTCCTGTTTTCTTTAAAGGAATTATTTCATTTGATTTAAAATCAATACTCTTTTTTAGATGACTTATTATTTTTCTAAGCTCATTTAATTTTTCTTCACCTTCTTTGTTTAAATCAAAAATATTTCTTAAAGAATTCTGCAATCTCTCTATATTTATATTTCTTTGATTGGAAAAACTATCAAGAAACTCATCGCACTCGTCAATAATTTCAACTTCTGTTAATGGTTTTCTATTCATTGCAGATTCTAATTTATATTTCAAAGAATTAAATACAATCACATCAGAATCTATATATGAATTAAATTGTTCATAAAATTTGCACCCAGATGCTCTTTGATAAAAATTAAATTTAGTATCTTTTAGTCCTATATAACTTCTTTTTTTAACATTTTCAAGATTCTTTATTTCATATTTCTCAGGCATAACAGGACTCCAATAAGGACACACAGGAGCAATAGACATTCTTTTCACATCTTTTATATCTAAAAAATCCCTCAAGTTAACATCTTTATTTTGATTCAAATAATTTTTAATTTTATTCCAATTTTTTTCTTTAATTTCTATTTTACAAGGAATATTATAATTGTCAGCAGAAATATCTTTTCCAATTATATTTTTAATTTCCTCTCTTTTCCCTGAAAAAATATCATGAAGTTTTGCATTAATTTCTTTTTTAATTTTAGGAATAGCATTTTCATTATCTTCTAAAAATTTGCATTTATGATTATTTCTTCCAGTAATCACAGAAATTTTTAATTTTTCATTATTATCTTTTAAAACATATTTATTTGTTTCATAATCTTTTTGATATTGTCTTTGTAAATTTTTGCCAGGAACAACAATTGAAGTTTTCCCAAGCTTTCGAGCAATATTCAAAGCAATAGCACTTTTTCCAGTTCCACAAATTCCAGAAATAAAAATAATTTTTTCCCCTTTTTCAACCAAATCTAAAACTTCCTTTACAACATCTTCCTGTGTCTTGCCATTTGAAAACTTTAAAGGTTCAAGAAATTTTTCCTCTTCATACAAACTCCATGTCATAGGTAATTGAAAATTTAGAATAAGTTATAAGTTTTATTGCTTTTGGATATTAGAAAATATTTTAAAGATCATTCTTTTTTTGACCAATATGTCTTTAGAAGTAAACGAGATAAAAAAGAAGATGGCTACCACAAATTGGCCAAGATTTGTAATGGGATTATCAATTAAAGGGATACATGGGTTAGAAGGAAATCAAATAGATTTTAAATTTCCTGTCTGTGCTCTTGTCGGAGAAAATGGAACTTGTAAAAGTACCATTCTAAAAACGCTTGCTTGCGCATATAAAAATAATGATAATAAAAGCCATACTTTTTACCCTAGTGATTTTTTCCCAGATACCGCTTGGGATAAATTGAAGGATGTTATACTAAAATATCAAATTAGAATGGGTAATGAAATAAAAACGCATTCTATAACTAAACCTACTGAAAGATGGAGAGGTTTAGAAAGACCAGAAAATAGAGTTTATTGGATTGATTTAAATAGGATGCAACCTATAGAATCCTTAATAGGTGCTTCAAAGTTATCTAATAAAAAAATAAAAGAGATTCAAACAAAAGAGTTATCTATAGACAGTCTTTCAAAAATATCTGAAGTTATGGGTAGAGATTATTTAGGTTGTAGGTATGTTACAACTTCTGCTAATGATGCAAAAGAAGTAGGGTTATTAAAACTTAATTTTGGAGAGATGTCTAAATTCCATCAAGGGACAGGAGAATCAATCATCTCCGATTTTATTTTTTTAATAGAGAATATTCCAGATTATTCTTTAGTAATAATTGATGAGATAGAATCCTCGTTGCATCCAAAGGCACAAAGAAGAGTGATAAGAGAATTGCTAAAACTTGCAAGAATAAAGATGCTCCAAGTGGTTTTTTCAACACATTCTCCTTATATTTTAAAGGAAATTCCTCCAGAATCAAGGATTTTACTTACAAGAACAAATGAAGGAGTTGAAATAGTTTATGCTCCTTCTGTTGAATTTTGTTTATCTCAAATAGATGATAAAATGCATTCAGAGCTAGATATCCTTGTGGAAGATGAAATATCAAAGGTATTATTATCAGAAATAATAAGATACCTCTCCCCTAAAATTTTAGAGAGAGTGAGCATTCTTCCTGTGGGTTCTGCAGAAATAATAGAAGTTTTAATGAATCTGCAAAATTCTGGGAGATCCCCTTATAATCTATTAGGTTTTGTTGATGGAGATCAAAATAATAGAGAAGCATTAAAAATTCCAGGAAATTTTAATCCCGAAAAGCAAATAATTTTAGATTTATATAATAGAGGGTTAGTGGATAAATTATCTAATATTTTTTCACTTCCTGAACCAGAAATGAATAAATTATTTGAAGATATAAAGGTTATTAGCAATTCTCATAACTGGTTGGTAAAAATGTCTGAAAAACTTAATATGGATTCGAGAACTTTATGGAGTTATTTAGTAAGAATTTGGGTTATGAATTGTTTAAAAAAAGAAGAGGCACAAAAATCTTTGGATGCTATCATTAAAAGGCTCAAAACATAGTTCTCTGCCAGTAAAAAGCGGTTTAAAACATACTTTAAACCCGCCTACATTTCCAGTGAAGAAAAATATAAATTATATCCTCAAAACTACAGAACCCGTTTTCCAACTACAAGTGTCAAAAGGACTACCAGCTAAAAATAAATTTGGTCTTTTAACCGAATAAGGCTGATAATCCCTCTGCTGCAGCTTCTTTCTTTTCTTCTTTAGGTTTCTCTTCTTTCTTAGCTTCAACAGGTGCATTTGCACTTGGAGCAGCAGAAACTAAACTTGCATTAGCAAGTTCTTCATCTATATTAACACCTTTCAAACTGGCAATCAAAGATTTGATTTTTGTTTCATCAATCTCGACACCAGCAGCTGCAACAACACTTTTCAAATTCTCTTCATTAACTTCCTTTCCTGCTTTGTGCAGTAAAAGTGCTGCGTATATATTTTCCATTTTATTTATTTTCTACCCCATTGTTTAGTTGAGGAGAATAATTATTTTCATTATTTATTTTATCCACTTCTTTTTTAAGAAACATTAACGCCTCCCAAAAAGAATTTGAATTTTTTCTATCCATTGTATTTTTTTCAATACTTAATTTATCTTTAATTCGTTCTAATAATTTAGGAATTGTCTTATCCATTTTTGATAAATCTATTCTTTTGGATCCCCCAAAATCTTTCAGTTCATAACTAAAATTAGTATAATATAGATTACTATTTTTATTGTAAAATATGTCTAATTTTTTAGATATCCCTGGAATATAAATTGTTTTTTTTGGTTTATTATATAATCTTTTTTCCATTTTATTTTTTTAATTCCTCATAATTTAATTGAGGATTATTTAATTTTTGATAATAGTTTTCTTCATTCTTCTTCTCAATGTTTATTTTTTGTTTCAAATAAACTAAGATTTCCCAAAGAATATTATTCCTATACACATTATTTTTCTTTTTACTCAATTCTTTTCGAATACCATTTAATATTAATGGAAGTGTTTTTGCACTTTGACCTAAGTATATATCTATTAAATTCCATTCTCTTTCTTTTTTATCATAACTTCTAACTTTGAACATAAATCCAGTATATAATTCTCCTTTTTCTTTGTCACAAAATATCTTTAATGTTTTTTCTATACCAGGAACCTTATATTTTCTGATAATTGGATTTTTATATGCCATTTTATCCAAAAAGAGCACCAAGTCCAGCAGCAGCCGGAGCTTTCTCTTCCTCCTTAGATTTAGTTTCTGTTTGAGTCTTTTCTTCAACTGGAACTTCGACAACTGGCTCTGGCTCTCCAGTCATAATTCTATTAATCTTATTTGCATAAGCACCTGCCTTTTGAATCATAAATCCAATTGTATCTTTAGAAACATAACCAACACTAACTGAAAAAGGCAAAGCCCTTCCAAATGCTTCTTTCAAATCTGCAATTGTTTTCTCCTTATCAATCTTAATATTCAAATATAATTTATTTTCCTGCGTATCAAAAGCAGACAAAGGAATAAATCCAATTGAAAAAGGTTTAATATCAAGTTTGCTCATAATTCCCGCAGCATTCTCTGAAATCTTCTCACCTTTTTTAACAATTACTTTTGGTTCTTTAATATTAATTTTTCCTTTATCTATTTGAATTTGAATTCCCAACGCACCTAATTCACTTATTGCAGGTCCAGGAATTAAATCAGTAGGTCCTGCCTGAATTTCAATATTTTCAGGAGCCTCTTGTCCTGCTTTTGCTTTTGCTGGACTTTTACTTTCTATAAGTTCAGATGCAAGTTCAAAACAATCCATATCTGAAAATAAAATTGCTATATTATCTTGAATATATTCCTTAATTTTTTTGATTTCATCTTTTCCTGAAGAATCTAATGTTCTAAACATCAAGCTTTTTTTAGGAACTTTAATTATAACTTTTCCCCTTAATTTCTTTCCAATTTCTTGAAATTGTGAAGCAGGAATATTTTTTATTGAAGCTATTAAAATTGTTTTTTTATTTTTTATTAAATCAGTTAATTCTTTAATTCTATTTATTTTTGTTTCAGGAATTGGGGTAGTTCTTTGAGTTTTCATCTTAATTTTTTTTATTATTTTTTTTATTTGGGTAAGTTTGAAATCGCTTTATCCATCCTGCAGTAAAAAAGTCTCCGGTTGCAAATTTAATTATGTTTGGATATTTTCCTCTCAAATAACCTTCTGCACTTCTCCTAGATTCACTTCTTGTATTACATCCTTGTGATATAAAAAAATCAAATCCAGTTCCATTATGTATCGAGGTATAACCCTTATTTTCTTTTTCATAAATTGTTATTTTCCCCATTTCCGGAATTATATATTCTTCTAATTTTTTCATTTTATCGTATTTGTATTTTTTGAGGTTTAGTCATAGTGAATTTTAATTCAATATTTTTTACATTATCTTTTCCCTTCAACAAAGCTTTCAAAACAGAATTATAAATAGCCATAGCATTCTCTACAATCTCTTCATCTTTCATACTCTGTTTTCCAACAGACAATTTAATACTCGCTTCCTTTGTTCTTATTTTCACGCTTGAATTTATTTTTTTAATCAATTCATCAATTGTCTTATCATCAGCATTAACCATAATACCCAATTGAGGAGAAGGCATTTTTCCTGTTGGACCCAAAACCCGTCCAAAAGTTGTAGCAACCTTTGGCATCAAACTCGCTTGCGCAATAAAAAAATCAACTCTCTTTACTAATTTTTTCAACTCTTTCTTATCAGAATATTTCTTAAACTCTTCCTTAGTAATTGTCTCAACTTTCTTATTCTTTGCTTCCAAAAATCCAATTATTTTTTTATCTTTAATTTTATGAGGAAGAGAAATAAATAAATTTACTTGATTCTTTTTAACATCAAATTTTTGTAGATTTATAATCAGGTCTACAGACTGGTCAAACTTTCTTTCTTTTTCTTTTCTAAGTTCAATTAATGCTTTTTCTAATTGTTCTCTGAGTTCAGCCATTTGAATTATTTACCTCCCATCTTCTGCGCCGACATCATAGAAAATTATATGCCAACGATATGGTTCAATCGGTAAAATTTTGAGATATTTTTAGTTTATAAATTCTTCTAATCACAATAATCCTTAAAAATAAATTTCTTTTCTTTTTCTTATGGAATTAATTGCATTACTTTCAACAGGAAAAGGAACATGGGCGCAGGTTTCAGGACTTATGAAATATGGTGATTGGGAAAAAGTTATTTTATTAGGAGATGATTTTGCAAAACAATTTGCTTCTGAGAAAAATTTTGAGTTTATTAAAATTGATTTAAACAAAAAAATAAAAGATTTGAGAGACGAATTCAAAGAAAAGTTAAAAGGCAAAATTAATGGAACAGAAGTTGCATTAACAATTGCATCTGGAGACGGGAAAGAGCATATGGCTTTAATTTCTGCTTTAATCAACCTCCCAGTTGGAATAAGATTTGCTGCATTAACAAAAGAAGGAGTTATTGATTTGTAAATTTATTCAATAAATTTATAAAATCCCTTTTTTTAAATTTTTATGATTATTAAAACTTCAAATCCAGAAATTAAATTAAAAAAATTTTCTCCAGAAGATTCGCCAGTTATTTTTAATCTTATTAATGAAAATAGAAAACATTTATCTCAGAGTTATTCTTCTGGAAAAAAAGATAAGACATCAGAAAAATATCCAAATTTAGAATCTGTTTTAGAAAGTATAAAAAATCCTTCAAACCCAAATAAATTAAGATTTGGAATTTGGCATAATGAAAAATATGTAGGAAGTATCAATCTAACTCCAGAGGGCGATAAAGCAGAAATAGGTTATTATATTGGTTCCAAATTTATCAACAAAGGATATGCAACTTTAGCTACTATTGCATTAACAGATTATGCTCTACGCACTTTTGATCAATTATATGCTAAAGTTGAATTTGAGAACAATGCATCTGCAAGAGTTCTTGAAAAAGCAGGGTTTATTGAAACAACCAAAAAATATTCTAAAAAGAGATTTTTTATCAATGAGAAAAGTTCTAAATTCCACCCTTCCTAATCTTCATCCCCCTCTTACTCTTTCCCAATAAAACAACACAACTTCTCTCATCTTCACCTAATTTTTTATAACCTAAATCTTTTAATTCCTTTTCTAATTTTTTTGCAAATTTCTGGACTTCTTCATGAAATGGTTGTTTACTATATCCCATTCTTTTCCTAGAATAGCCCAGAGATTTAAAACCTTTAACATGAATAAAATCTGGTTCAGCAATTTTTATCATCTTTGTATATTGTTTAACATGCTCATCTTTCATATTAGAAAGTTCTTTCAATTTTTCAGTTTCATCACCTTCTCTAACAAGAGTTAATCTAATTACTCTTCTTGTTTTTCCTTTTAATTCTCCTATCAATTTCAAAGTTTCATTAAATCTTTTCCAGGCATCTTTTCTAATAGAATTGTGCCAAATCTTAAATAACTCTTCATTCGGTGCATTTGTAGAAACAACAATTTGTGTAGGCAAAGCATTTTCTTTTTCAAGCTTTTTCAACATTTCAGGATTCTGCCCATTTGTAACCAAATATGCAATTGCATTTCTTTTTTTTATTTCTTTTACAAGTTCAGGCATTTTTGGATAAAGAGTCGGCTCTCCTGACAAAGAAAATGTAAAAAAATTAGGTTCAAGTGCTTCCTTAAACTTTTTCTTAGAAACATTTTTATCTCCCTTAAATCCAATCAACAATTTTTTTCTTGCTTTAATAATTCCATCTAAAATTTTTTTAGGTTCATCAATTTTAGAAATATTTATGCCAAGATTCATCTCAATTGGACGCCAGCAATGAAGACATTTATTCTCACACCACATAACAGCTGGAGAAAACTGACAGCACCTGTGACAATCAACACCATAAAACTTTTGCTTCCAACAAATTCCTTTCCCTCTCAATGATTGCTTTGTCCATCTACAAATTTGGACTGCAGAATGATTACCAACAACTTCATAATGTTGTTTCTTTAAAACATCCTTAACTTTTTTCGGAAACATAAAAAAGATAAAATAAACTTGTTTTTAAAATTTAGTAAAATAATAAAATAAAAAATAGAATTGAATCTTAAGAATTACTTTTTCTTTTTCTTTGTTGTCTTCTTTGCTGATTTCTTCTTTGTCGCTTTAGCTTTTTTCTTTGCCATGTTATTACCTCTTTTTAATAAATTAAATAATTCATAATCTTGAGCTTTAAATATTTTTCTCATCTTTTTTTGATGAAAATACTTTCTTACAGAAAAAGAAAAATCAATACTAAAATATACAAGAAAAACAACAGCCCATATAAAAATAAAATTCAATGGAATCTTATCTAAAATTCCAAACAAAAACGGCTGTATCAAAAAGACAAACAAAAGCGCAAATAAAAACCATACAAAACTAATACCAAGGCAAATTCTTCCATTAACATTAAATTTGTATATTGAATAATTCCATAATCGAAGATCAAATACTTTTTCCAATAAATGAGAACTAATATACTCAAGTCCCGTCGGTATAATAAAATAAACTATTAAATTTATCACTATTGGAAAGTCCGCAGAACATACACTATAAAAGTAAATAGCCAATGCACCAAAACCATAAATCGGAGAAAAGGGACCATACAAAAAACCAGAATCACGAAACTTCTTCCATTCCTTCCTCAAACTATAATATGACAATTCTATCCCTTTTCCTATAAAAGAACAAATACTAAAATAAGCAATTAAAATTAATATTGGCCTCATATAATTTAATATTTTATTACATTAAAAAACTTACCAAAGACTAAATATCCAAAAAGCCATTAATAATATTACCAAGAATAAAAATAAATAAGTTATAAATTTAAAAGTTTTTTTTGCTTTGCTTTCACTCTTTGTAATAGCCAAAATTGTCAAATAGAAAAATCTTCCTCCATCAAAAATTCCCACAGGAAGCATATTAATTAATGCAACACTAAAACATATTAAAACAATCCACCACAATAAATTATAAATGAACAATCCTGCTTCAAACTTTGGTTTATAATAAATGTTCGGTTTTTTAAATGAAGTAAAAAAACTAACAACTTTATTCAATATTCCGGAACTTTCCTGATTCAAAAAACCAATTCCAAGCCAAGGCAATTCTTTATTTTCAGGATTTTCCCCCAAAGTAATTTCATAATTCTTAATTTCATCTTCAGTTGCTGTTTCTATCACTATTACATCACTTGGAGAATATTTTAATAATTCTTCACTTAATTTATCTGCACTATTTATCTTAACATCATTAATTTCAGTAATAACTCCTTCTAATTTTTCATTTATTGCAGGCGAATCATAATAAAGAGCAATCTTATTGTAATTATTATATATTTCCCTGACCCCAACATATTTCTCTTCTCCAACTTCAATATCATTGAATGTATCATTATTTTTTATTAATATTGCAATATCTTCAATAGAAGGATTATTTGTAGAAATGTTATTTATCATTGTAATTGAAGAAACATCTACCACAGAATAAGCATAGCTGTCAAAAATAATTCCAGAAGGCTGGAAAGCAAAACTAAAAAATAAAAACATCACTCCAAAGAAAAAAAGCGCAGTCAACACATTAGCAAGCACACCTGCAGACAAAACAGCCATCTGCTCGAACTTCTTGCTTTTATTCATGCTCTTTTCATCTTGTTCAACAAATGCTGCTAAAAAAACCGGAAGGAAAAAAGGAAAAAAACCAAAACCAGTTGATTTTATTTTTATATTATATCTCCTCATAAAAATACCATGAGCAAATTCATGAGGTATGGCAATAATAGCTATAATGATTATCCAATATATAAAATAAAAAGGTGGTAAAAAAGTTAACTTAAATACTTGTGGGATATAAGGAATCAAGGGCATTATTGGAGGAACTTTAACAGCACTTACAATATCAGGACGAGAAGCATAAATCCAGACAATTCTTCCAACCAAATAAATAATTCCTCCCATCAAAGCATAACCCAATCCAATAGAAACAAAACTCAAACCCTTCAATAATCTCTTATACTTTTTTCCAATTTTATCAATTATCTTAACTCCCACTTGAGTTTTATACAACAATAAAAGTCCTTCTTTTTTTACATCTTTTCTTTTTCTATAAAGAAAAATTGAAACTATTATTGCAAATATTACTAACAAAGCTATATCATAAACAATAAAATCCATTTTCACCTATTTTTTCCTCAATGGTCTAAATGCACTGCTTCTTTTACAACTCCTGCACTTAACTTTACCTTTGAGAATTTTCTGAGGTTCTGCCCTAACCTTGCTGTGACATTTCTTACATACAAATACATTTTTGAACAATCTGTTCTGCGCTTCTGGTATCTTTGCCATAATTAAGAATGCCAAAATTTATTTTTAAATGTTAGTATTTAGTTTTCTTGCATTTTTTGCAAAGAAATTCAATAAATTTTTAATACTTCTCTATCATATTATTATATGGAATTTTATCTTTCAACCTTTATATCTGGATTTCAAAAATTAATTAAAAAAATATTAAAACAAAGCATAAAAGATGCAAAAATAAGTCTCCTATTAGATGGAGCTGTTGTTTATAAAACAAATTCTTCAATAGACAAATTAAAACAATTAAAATTTTTCAATAACACTTTTCTTATAATAAAACAATTTCCTAATCTGAAAACAAAGAAACCTTTTGATTATATGATGAAATCAATATCTAATTTAGAAGATTTGGGAAAGAGAATAAAACCTTTTTTGAACAACTCAAACAGATTTTTTAGGATAATGACCTCAGATGAAAATAGATTTATTTCTTCAGATAAAAATCTTCTTAGAAAAATAGAAGAAAAAATAATGTCTATAAAAAAATCAAAATTAAAATTTAGCTTATATAAAACTGACACTGAATTTTGGTTTTTAAAAAGAAGAGAAAATATTGGTTTTTTTCTTTTAAGATTAACCAAAAACAAATCAAAATTAGAAAAAGGAGAATTAAGACCAGAATTAGCTTATATTTTGTGTTATTTATCAGAACCAAATAAAAATGATATTTTTTTAGACCCTTTTGCTGGTCATGGAGCAATCCCAATCAAGAGAGCAAAATATTTTGCTTCAAACATGATTTTTGCATCAGACAAAATAGCTGGTTATAAAAAATATATAAATAAAAAAATAAATTCACGAGCAATAAGAGAAAGAATTATTCCAAAAGTTTTAGATGCAACAAAAATGGATTTTTTTCAAGATAATTATGTTACAAAAATAGTTACTGACCCTCCTTGGGGAGAGTATGAAGAAATTAAAAATATAAAAGAGTTTTATAAAAAAATATTAATTGAATTTGAAAGAATTTTAATAAAAAAAGGAATTTTAGTTTTACTAACTTCAAAAAAGCAGGAATTTGAAAATGTCCTTTCAAATATTTCAAATTTTACAATAAAAGAAAAATATGATATTTTAGTTTCAGGACAAAAAGCTGGTGTTTACAAAATTATAAAGAACTAAAGTTTTCTTTTGATTAATATTTTTCCTTCAATATCCCAATACTCACAATTTCCATTTTCTTCAAGTTGTTCAAATACTTCTTTGTCTGGACAAGGAACTTCAATAGTTTCAAAACTTTCTAAATCCATCACATTTGCTTTTCCTTCAGATTTTGAAAGTACTTGTCCTTTTCTTTTATCAACCAAAGGAACTTCAAGCTTATCATGCCCAGGAATTACAAAAACTTTTTTGTTTCCGTTAATAATTCCAACAGCTTCTATTCTTGCTTTAGCATGACCATGTTTTCCTGTCTTACTTATATCAATTTTTTTAACAGTATATGGTTCACCTTCAAGAAGAATATTTGTTCCAACCTTCGCCTCTGTAGCACCAATTATTTTTAAAACCATAACATATTCAAAAAAAATATATTTATAAACGTTTTTAATTACAAAATCTAATGACACTCAAAAAAAAAGATTTTATTGAAATAGAATTCACAGGAAAAATAAAAGAAGGAGAAATTTTTGACTCAAACAAAAAAGAAGATTTGAAAAAATTAAATCCAAACATAAAACCAAAGCCATTTATTTTTTCTTTAGGTGAAAATATGTTTCTAAAAGGAATCGATGATTTCTTAATTGGAAAAGAAATAGGAGAATATACAATTGAACTGCCTCCGGAGAAAGCATTCGGAAAAAGAAATTCCCAACTTGTTCAAATGGTTCCAATGAAAATTTTCAAAACACAAAAAATAAATCCAGTTCCAGGAGCAATCTTCAACTTTGACGGAAAAATTGCAAAAATTCTTTCTGTTTCAGGCGGAAGAGTAATGGTTGATTTTAACAATCCTCTTGCAGGAAAAGAGATTATTTATGAAATTAAAATTCTAAAAAAAGTAGATGACTTAAATGAAAAAACAAAAGCATTAATTGAATTCTTTACAAAAAAACAATTGGAATTTGAAATCAAGAATAAAAAATTAATAATCAAAGACAAACAATTTGCCCAATTTTTAAATTTATTCAAAGATAAATTCAAAGATATTTTAGGTTTAGATTTGGAGATTAAAGAAGAGAGAAATAATCCTCCAGAAACACCACAATAATCCTTAAAAAGAATGCACTACTCTTTTTTTCATGGATGATATTTATAATCAGGGTGTAAATTCTTCTTCTGGAATATCTCAAGAAGTAAGAGATATTGACCAGGAATTAGCAGAAATTCTAAGAAAACAAACAGCTAAAATAAAAGTTATTGGGGTTGGAGGAGGAGGAGGAAATTCTTTGAGCAGAATGAGAGAAATCGGAATAAAAGGAGGAGAATTAATTGCAATAAATACAGATGCTCAGGATTTATTATATGCAAATGCAGACAAAAAGATTTTAATTGGAAAAGAATTGACTCAAGGTTTAGGTTCGGGAAGCAATCCAAGAGTAGGAGAAGAAGCAGCAAAAGAGTCTGCATCTGAAATAAAGAAAAAAATTTCAGGAAGCGACATGATTTTCATTACTTGCGGAATGGGCGGTGGAACAGGAACAGGTGCAGCACCAGTTGTAGCTTCATTAGCAAAAAAACAAGGAGCATTAACAATAGGTGTTGTCACTCTTCCCTTTACAATTGAAGGAAGAAAAAGAATAGAAAATGCAATGATGGGTTTAGAAAAATTAGAATCAGTAGTAGATACTTTAATTGTAATTCCAAATGACAAACTTCTTGAATTAGCTCCAGAATTACCTTTGCACACAGCTTTCAAAATTTCTGATGAAATATTAACAAATGCAGTAAAAGGAACAACTGAACTTGTAACTACTTCAGGTTTAGTAAATTTAGATTTTGCCGATGTAAAGACAGTTATGATTGATGGAGGAGTTTCTTTAATTGGAATGGGTGAATCAGATAGTGCTCAAAGAGCATTAGAAGCTGTGGAAAAAGCAATCCAAAATCCTCTTCTCGATGTAGATATCTCAAACGCAACAGGTGCATTAGTAAATGTTGTCGGAGGACCAGACATGAGTCTGGACGAATGCAAAATAATTATTGAAACTGTTGGAAACAGATTAAGTCCAGATGCAAAATTAATTTGGGGGGCGCAAATTTCAGAAGACATGGAAAAATCAATAAGAGTATTATTAATAGTAACAGGAGTAAAAAGTTCCCAAATTCTCGGCCACAGAGAACCAATTGACCAAATAAAACATAAAGAAATTGAAGAAGAATTGGGGATTGAGTTTTTTGAATAAGATGGAAAAAGAAATCCTTAACCAAGAATTGAAAAAATCTTCACTAAATTCAAAATTTACTTTAAAATGGGATAGAGGGAATGGGTTTCTTGAAAAAATAGTTTATTTTAATGGTTTTGATGAAAAAGATGATGCTTTATTATTTTTTATTAAAGCAATATATACTCGTTTAGACATTGAAAAAATTGGAGGTTATGATTCAATTCTTTCTATCACTCCTTACGAAAATAATTAAAAACCCTACTTATTTCCTTAGATTATGAAAATTTTCACTTCAATAAAATCATTTGCAATTAAATGCAAAAGAGTATGGTCTGTTCTAAAAAAACCAACAAAAAAAGAATTTCAAATGATTGCAAAAGTTTCTGCAATAGGAATTTTAATTCTTGGAGTTTTAGGTTTTTTAATAGCAATAATTATGAAAATGTTTGTGAAGTAAAATTTATAAGTCAATTTTTGTTTTTGTTATAATGTCTTTGGAAAATATTTTTTCAAATATAAAAAGAGGAGTAAAAAGTATTGTATTTCCTATTTTGTTTGGTGCATTTCTTTCTTGCTCTCCAGTGGATATTCCTGAACCAACAGCAAGACCAACACCTTTTCCTTCATCAATTCCGACATCTGCTCCAGAAGTTCCTAAGAATGTAAAACCTATTTCGCATTATATAGGAGAAAAAATAATTTCTTTTAATGAAAATCAAATAAATTTTTCAGAGTCTATTGATGAGGTTAATTCCTTATCTTATGGAGATATTATTGTATTCAACAAAGGTTCTTTAATCCCTAAAGGTTTGCTTGCGAAAGTTACAGGTATTTCTTCTAATGGGAAAACCATTTACACAACTTCTGCAGCTTTTGATGAAGTAATTAAGAATTATTCTTTTAGTTTAGACAATTATAAATTAAAACCTTCTCAAATTGTTTCCTCAACTTTAGAAAAAGGAATTACAAGAATTGATTCAGGAGATTTTACTTATAATTTCAAAGATGTAGTCCTTTTTGATTTTGATGGGAATACCTTAACAACTTATGACCAAATTATTGCTAATGGCAAAATATCATTTGATACTAATTTTTCATTAGATTTTGAAATGGGGGATTCTCTTGAAAAATTATCTTTTGAAGGAGAGTTTATAGATAATATTGATATAACTGCATCTTCCTCAGATTCTTTTTCAAATATAGATGAATATAAGCAAATAGCATATCATGAATTTCCTGATATCTGGTTAACAATTCCAGTAACTCCTCCTATCCCTATAATAATAACTCCTGCAATTGAGTTTGGTGTGGGGATAGAAGGACACCTTCCAAAATTATCAACTCATTTAAGTCAAAATGCTACTCTTACCATAGGAGCATCTTATAATGGTAGATGGTATCCTATTCATGATTTTCAAAATAATTTCAACTTTAATCCTCCTCATTTTTCAGGAGATTCTGAAGTTTTTGCTTATGCTTCAGGAAAATTCTTGGTTTATCTCTATCATAGCATTGGAGGATATGCTGAAGCAAAAGCAGGTCCTGAATTTAAATCTTGGATAGAAGGCGTTAATAATTATTGGGAACTTTCTGGAAGACTGCAAGGAGATCTTGGAATAGATATTGGAATATTTGGACGGTCTTTAGCAGATTTTAATGCAAATCTTATAGATTATTCAAGATTATTAGGAAGTGGAAGTGAACAACTTCCTCTTGAAACTTTAGTCATTCAACCAGGACCAGAAGGAAAAGATGCTTATGTTAAATTAATTCGCTGGAATGATGGAAGTGAAAGTTATTCTGGAGAAGGAGACTCCGATTATTTAGAAATTTTTTATGAAGATTATGGGAGGACAATTTATGAATCACTTATACAATTTCCTCTAAGTTCAATTCCTTCAACCGCAGAAGTAGTTTCAGCTAAACTAGCTTTGTATGGACAGGGTGCTTTTGTTCAAGAAACATCAAATATTTATGTAAATAAGATAACAAGTTCTTGGGATGAGTCTTCAGTTAAATGGAATACAAAACCTTCTTATGGAGATATTATTTCAAGTTCTACTATGACTGATGAAACCAAATGGCATGAATGGAATATAACTTCTGTAGTTCAAGATTGGATAAATGGCTCTTTCAATTATGGTCTTGCTTTAAAAACTTATGATAGTCGCCCTGTTTTATCAGACCATAGTTTTAAAAGTAGTGATTATTCTGATTCAACAAAGAGACCTAAACTAATAATTCAATATATTGATTAACTCAAAAAATTTATAAACCTTCTTTTTTATTTAATTACATCTACTTCTTAGATATTAAGAGGTAGTCGAAGACAAGATGATATTTATTATAAAAGTTACAACAAACAAAGAAGAAAAAGCAGTCGACATGATTGCAGAAAGAATTCAAAAAAGAAACATAAATGCTTTCTCAGTTTCAAGACCCCATGGTTTGAGAGGTTACATTCTTTTAGAAGCAGAGAATAGAGAATCTGCAGAAGAATCTGTTTTTAATTTGCCTTATGTAAAAGGAATCATAGGAAAAACAATTAGTTACGAAGAAATAAAAAATATGATTGAACCTTCAGCAACTACAATTACAATTAAAGAAGGAGATATTGTAGAAATGATTGCAGAACCCTTCAAAAAAGAAAAAGCAAAAGTTTTAAGAATTGATAAACAAAAAGAAACTGTTGTAGTAAGTTTGCTTGGTGCTGTTGTGCCATTGCCAGTTACAGTTAAAATAGATAATGTTAAAGTTATAAGGAGAGACGAAGAAAATGAATGATTTGAAACAAGAGATATACAAGACAAGAGCAAATTTTTTTAATGAACAATATAAAAAATTAGATATTCTTTCTCTTTCAGAAGCGCATGCATTAGCATTTTCTTTAAATAAAATAGTTTCTAATTATATTAATCAAAATCCTGAGCTTTCGAATTTATTAAAATTTACACTAGAAGAATTATATGATAAAGATTTAGAATATTTAAAAAAAATGATAGATTTAACAGATAAAAATGCAGATTAAAATACTCGCAGAAGGTGGAGCAATGAAACCAGGTCCTGCTTTGAGTCAGAAGCTTGGTCCAGCTGGAATTCCATTAAACAAAGTTATTGAAAAGATAAATGAAGCAACAAAAGAATTCAAGGGCTTGACTGTTCCAGTAGAACTTGATGTGGATATTGGAACAAAAGAATTTGAAGTCAAGGTTTTTTCACCGCCTGTTTCAGGATTACTAAAAAAAGAATTAGGAATTGAAAAAGCATCAGGAATTCAGAAAAAGATGCAAGTAGGAAATTTAGCAATAGAACAAATTATATCAATAGCAAAATCAAAACTTCCAAACTTGCTTTGCAAAGATTTAAAATCAGCTGTAAAAACAATTGCAGGAAGTTGTGTTAGCTTAGGAATCTTAATTGAAAATAAACCTGCTTCTGAAGTTGAACAGCAAATAGAAGAAGGAAAATATGATAAAGAAATTCAACAAGGAAAAACAGAAGTTTCTCCAGAAAAGAAAGCTAAGCTGGATAAATATTTTGCAAAACTTAGTGAAACAGAACAAAAGAAACTCAAATTAGAAGAAGAAGCTAAAGAAGCAGAAAAAGAAGCTAAAGAAGCAGCAACTAAACCTGCAGAAAAACCAGAAGAAAAACCAGAAGAGAAAAAGAAATAGTTTTATAAATTACTTCAGCCCTATTTTTAGTAAGGGGGCTGTGGGGTAGCCTGGTAGCCTTTCAGGTTTGGGACCTGACGACCGCGGTTCAAATCCGCGCAGCCCCATTTAATAAAATGCCAACAAAATCAAAAAAAACAAAATCAGCAGGAAAATTCGGAGCAAAACATGGAAGGTCAGTTAGAACAAAATTTATAAAAACAGAATCAAAACAAAGAATAAAACAAAAATGTCCCTTTTGCGAAAAACTCGGAGTTAAACGACTTTCAAAAGGCATCTGGCAGTGCAAGAAATGTGATAAAAAATTTGCATCAAACACATATTACTTAGATTAAAATGACAACCTATAAATGTTTCAAATGCGGAAAAAAGATTAAAAGCACCGAGCTTGATAAAAGATTCGTCTGTCCTCATTGCGGAAGCAAAATCTTCTTCAAACCGCGAACAAAAGTAAAAAAAGTAAAATCTGATTAAAATGGATACAAACAAACAAATTCAGGAAATGCAGTTCTTAGAGCAAAACCTTCAAAACTTAATACTTCAAAAACAGGCATTTCAAATGGAATTATCCGAAACTAAATCTGCCCTAAAAGAAATAGAATCAGCAGGAGAAGATGTCTTCAAAATCATCGGACAACTAATGATAAAAACAGACAAATCCAAAATGAAAGATGAACTTTCAAATAAAGAAAAAATTCTTGATTTAAGAACAAAATCAATAGAAAAACAAGAAAAAAATTTAACAGAACAATTAGACAAAATAAGAGAGCAAATCATGAAAACAAAGAAATAATCTATTTTCTCTAACAACCTCAAAAAAACATAGAAATCTTTATAAATATCTTGCATGTAAATTTACTATGGTTTTTGATAAACTAAGAAAAGCTTTTGGTGGTGCAATGAAAGAAGAAGCAGGTGACGAGGATTACTTAGAGATTGACTTAGAAAAAGAAAAAGAAGATAACAAAGTTATGGTTAAACTTTTTGTTCTAAAACAATACGAAGATGTAAGTGAAATTCTTAATGCTTTAAGAGAAGGATATACAATAGCAATAATTGATATAAAACTTCTAAGACAAAGAGATTCAATTGAACTAAAAAGAGCTGTCTCAAAAATCAAAAAAACAACAGATGCTCTTGAAGGAAGCATTGCAGGTTTTGGAGAAAACATAGTAATTGTAACACCTTCTTTTGCAAAAATTCACAAAGAAGCAACACAACCTCAGCCAGAAAGAAAGAATAAATTTGAATAATTCTAAAACTTTATAATCTTTAATTATAATTTATTTCTATGAAAATATTATTCATTCCAGCAAAAATAAAATCTCAAATCAATAAACAAAAAATCACAGAGATTTCCAAAAAACTTCCAAAAAATTTGGCAATTGCTTATTCAATTCAATATAAGGAAATTGCAAATAAAATTAAATCAATTCTTTCAAAAAAACATAAAATAACTCAGTTTATTCAGGTTTTAGGATGTTCAAAACCAAAATTCTTAAAAGAAACTCAGGCAATTCTTTTAATCTCTTCAGGAAGATTTCATGCAGTTTCACTTGCAAAAGAATCAAAGTTGCCTGTTTATATTCTTGAATCAAATAAATTAAATAAAATATCTAAACAAGAAATAGATTTATTAAACAAAAAACAAAAAGTATCTTATATGAAATTCTTAAATGCAGATAAAATTGGAATCTTAATTTCAACAAAACCAGGACAGGAAAATTTGAAAAAAGCAATAACCCTAAAAAACAAACTCAAAAATAAAAAATCCTATTTTTTCGTAAGCAATGAAATAAACACAAAAGAATTTGAAAACTTTTCAGATATTCAAAGTTGGATTAACACTGCCTGTCCAAGATTAGATTTTGATAGTTCTATAATAAATATAGATAAGATTAAATTTTAGCAATTCCAAAAACTGTTTTTATTGCTACAATTATAGTTGCAGGAACAAACAAAACCAATAATGCTGCGAAAATAGAAGACACAAAATCTCCAATTCCAATTCCTATCAAAGAACCAGTAACACTTTCCATTCCAAACTTGCTTACAACAACTAATATTGTTCCTGTTATCAAAAAAGTTTGAGAATCCTTTCCAGCCACATTAATTGAAAAACCAACAATTATTCCTAATATAACCAAAATACCATAAATTGCAGAACTATATGCAGTCAAAGCAGGAATCGGAATCAACTTTGTAACAACCCCAATAATAACTGCTAAAATCACTCCAATTAAAAAAGCCCATGCTCCAACAGAATTTTCCTTCGCTTTTATTACCATCTTTTTTTAATAAGAGCGAGTGAGAATCTTTGATTCACTCTTGCTTTTATCACCATTTTATACTATAACAATACTTTTAAGATATATAAATTTTTTGAATAGCAATTTAAGATATATTTTGCAAAACAAAAAACTTTATAAACCTTCTTAACTGAAGAATGATTACAGAAAAATGAACAAATCCATTAAGATTTTAAGTTTAAGCATATTATTCTTAGTTGTAATTATGAGTGCAGTTAGTGCTTTAGATTTAACTGCTACAGACAATGAATTCTCACAATCAGATGGAGATAGTTTAACTATATCAGTTTCAGATGTTACTGGAGATGTAGAGTTTTCTTTTAACGAAGTTAAAGATTATGACGATAAGGAAGTTACTTTTAGCACTGACCCAATAATATTATCTTCTGCTGATGGAGATATTGAGATTACAACAACTGTTCCAGCAGAATTTGATTTTTTTGGAAAGCAATATTCTACTACTTTAACCGCAACTGATGATATGAGCACTCTTGATGATTCTGATGATATTACTAAAACATTAACATTAATATTTGAACAAACTCCATTTTGTAAATGGGATAATGGAATTGAAGAAGATGAAAATAATGACCACATTGAACTTCAAATAAAAGATATATCAGTAATAAATGGATTTGGTGAAGATGAAGAATGGTATCCTCAGGATGAAATTGAAGTTGAAATAAAAGTAGAAAATCAAAATTCAGATGATGATATTGATGATATAGTAATAGAATGGGGAATTTTTGATAAGGATTCTGGAGAATGGGTAATTGATGTTGATGATGAAAAAGATTTTAATCTTAAAGATGGAGATGAAGAAACAAAAATTATAACTTTCAAATTAGATGACTTGGATGAAGATTTCGATGAATTAGGAGATTTAGTTTTTTATGCAAGAGCAATAGGAGATGATGATTCTGTTGGAGATGTATGTTCAAGTGATTCAGAAAATGTTAGAATAATTACAGATGATGAATTTGTTATCCTTGATAATATTGAAATAACAGGAACAGCTTCTTGTGGAGAAGAAATTCAAATAACAGCAGATGTTTGGAATCTTGGAGATGAAGACCAGGAAGATATTGATGTAGTTATTTACAATAAAGAACTTGGAATAAACAAAAAAGTTGCTATTGGAGATATTGATTCTTTTGACAATGAAAAATTAGACATTACAATAACTCTTCTAGATGATGCAGATGAAAAACAATATGATTTAATCTTTAGTGTTTATGATGAAGACGGAGAAATGTATGAAAATGATAATGATGATAAAGCAGAATTTTTCGTTCCTATAATAATAGAACAAGGTTCATGTGCACCTTCAGCTTCAGTTTATGCAACTTTAGAATCAGAAGCAATTGCAGGAAAAGAATTAACAATTAAAGCAGTTGTAACAAACACAGGAGACAAAGCATCTACTTACACATTTAACATAGCTAACTACAATTGGGCAACTTTAGAAAGTGTTGAACCAACTACTATAATTTTGAACTCAGGAGAATCAAAAGATGTCTTAATAAAATTCAATGTAAATAGCGATGTTTCAGGAGACAAATCATTTGACATAGAATTACTTTCAGACGGAAAAGTAGCATTAACTCAGCCTGTTTCAGTAACAATTGAAGAATCAACTGGATTTGATTTTGGAGGAATAACAGGAAACATAATCTCAGGAAGCAATTGGTATTTATGGGGAATTGGAGCATTAAATGTTCTTTTAGTTGTAATAATAATTATAGTAGCTTTCAGAGTTTCAAAAAAGAGTGAGTGAAAATGGATAAAATAATATTTATAGAATATGATAAACAGAAAGCACAAAAAGTAAAAGTTCCAATTTACTCTATTTATACTTCTGATGATATGGAAGCACCGATATACTTTCCACAGTACAACGATGGAATTAAATTAAACAATCTAACAGAAGAAGATATGATAAAATTTTTTGGAGATGTTATATCTGCTAAAATAAGTATATTTTATAATGGGGCACACGGAAATGAAGATAAAAAATTATGTCTAACATTACTAACCTCTGATGAATTAAATAAACTAGAAAAAACTTCTTTAGAAAATACTTCTGAATAAATTATTTCTTTCTAAAAACTTTTCTATAAATTTTTTCAAAAAATCTATTTTTCTTTTCTAATTTTAAAATTCCAAAACCAATTAAATATCCAATAACACCTCCTGCAATAATATCACTTAAAAAATGCAATCCCAAATAAACTCTTGATAAAGCAATTAAACTTGCAAATCCAATCCATACATATTTGAATTTAGGAAATTCCTTTGACAAAAATGGAATAGTGCAAAAAGCAATCATTGCATGAGAAGACGGAAAAGAAAAATTCCAAAGGGAATGACTTGCTTCCTCTAGATTAGGTAACAAAGAAATCAACCCAATTTGAAAAGGTCTGGCTCTTTGAATACTAAACTTTAATAAAAAACTTATTCCTGCTGAAAAAACAATAGTAGTCCATAAAGGAAAAATATCCTTTCTTGTATTCTTCCTCAACAAAAATAAAATTGTCAAGAACCCAAAAATAATAAACTTAGAACCAAGAAAAGTCAATCCAAGAAAAAAGTCATCAAGAAAACTAACTCTAATCAAAGAAACTAATTTAATAATTCCAAAATCAAAATACAAAGCAAGCAAAAAAATAACAACAAAAAAGATTACCATAAAAATCATTCTCTTCTTCATTAATTAGTCAATCTCAAATTATTTAAATAAATTTCCATTCATAATAACATGAAAAAAACTTCAAAAAGATTTATAGATATCTTAATAAGATATTCAATATTAATTATTTTAGCAATTCCAAATTTTTGGCTATTCTATCTTATCTTCACACCATTAACTCTTTATCCAGTTTATTTTTTATTAAACATTTTTTTCTCTGCATCCTTAACAGGAACAACTATCCTAATAAACAACTTTCCCATTGAATTAATTCCAGCATGCATTGCAGGTGCAGCTTACTACCTTCTCTTAATTCTTAACTTGTCTGTTCCAAACATAAAACTCAAAAAAAGAATAAAAATGATTTTACTTTCATTTTCACTTCTTTTATTCCTAAACATATTAAGAATCTTCTCATTAAGTTTAATTTTCCTTTCAGGAAATTCTTTATTTGATGCGGCTCACAAATTATTTTGGTATCTCGGAAGCACTGTTTTTGTAGTAGGAATATGGTTTATCGAAGTAAAAATATTCAAAATAAAAAAAATCCCAATATATTCAGATATAAAATTTTTATACAAAAAATCTATTTCAAAAAAATAAATTCATAAATCCCAGAGTTCCAAAAAATATAATTAATCCTGCAATCAATACTCCAAATGAAATTGCTAAAATACTTTTTTTCCTATCTAATCCCAAAGCCCAAGATACTAAACATCCACTCCATGCACCAGTAATCGGCAATGGAACAGCAACAAACAACGTCAAAGCCAAAAATCCTATAGTAGAATATTTTTTTTCAAACTTATCCATTTTCTTTTGCAGTCTTTTCATATACGATTCAAAAAATTTATTATATAACTTTATATTCAACAAAACATGATGAATATTATCTAAAAAATAAAACACAAAAAAAACAACAAGTATATTCAATAAAACTATTAAACTAAATACCAAAATCAAAGGAATATTATTATCATTAGCATAAATTATTGCAAGAGGCAATCCTCCTCGAAGTTCGCTTATTGGAAGAATTGTAATAATAATAGCATAAAGAAGTCTCAAATCCATTTTACTTTTCAAGCCTTTCATTAATCTTAATTAATGCCTCAAGCATATATTTCTCTGTTCCCTTAAGTATCTCACAATCATTAATATAAATATTAAAACATGCAGGTCCAACTCTTTCTATCTCTGTTGTATTCCCTTTTTGTATATTTATCATACCATATCTTCCCTCTTTATCACAAGTTGCATTCTCATCCTTTATTATATTTCCCCCTAATATTTTATACATTTGCACTAAATTAGCTACAGCAATAACTCCGTCTCCATCACAATCAAAATCTCCCTCTATATTTAGAACATTTTCTTTCTTTACTTGTGAAACTACTTCATGAAATTCAACATCACTTAATTTTCTTGGGTCATTTCTAAAATAAATATTGTATTCTGCCTTATCCCCTTTATCATAAATTCCAGGACTAAAATTTCCATCTTTATCAATTATACCTGGCAAAGATGTCCTATAAACTATTAATTGCCCTGTCTTCACAATCTCAAATTGAACACCATCAATCTCAAAATGAGTTGTATAATATGAAGACAAATAAATTATAAAAAAAGCCAGAATAAATCCCAAAATAACAAATATAACTATTCTTAAAATTTTATTCTCTTTCTTAACTTCTTTCTTTGATGGCTTCTCTTCTTTTTCCTCCACCTTTACATCCTTCTTTATTATTTCTTTTTTAATACCATCGCCTTTCTTTTCAACTTCAAAAATCTCAGTAATTTTTTCTGTATCTTTTTCTTCTGAAGAATCTTCCTTTTTCTCTTTTTTCATTAGTGTAAATCCTATTTATTATTTATAAGTTTTATTGCACTCCTATTATGTCATATAAAAAACTATCAACTAATTTTATAATCTTCTCTTTTTTCCCCTTTATAAAAACACAATTTTGTTCCTGAGTTACTTCATTTTCTTCACTCTCTTTAATTATTATAATATTATCTTCACAATTTTTAATAGGCAAATCTTCATTGCATTCCTCTCCTTCCAAACAAGCTTTTTGAATTCTTTGAACTATTTGATTATAATAAAATAAATTTCTATAAATTTCTGTCTCTGCTTCAGAATTCTCAGAATAAAAATATAATGGTTTATTATAGTAATCATTCAATTTATTCAAAGAATTATTTAATTTTTCTACTTCATTTGGGTTATACTTAAAATAAAATTTAAAATCATTAATCTCAGCACTCCATAAATTAGATTCCTTTACAAATTCAATTCCATTATATTTTATCTTTTGATTTTCTTCTTCATCTCCCTTAAAAGAGTATCCAATAATACTTATGAGCATAATAAATATCAAAAATCCTCCAATCAAAAATTGATTTCTCCTTCTCTTCTTTTCCTCTTTATGTTTTGAAATTATTTTTCTCATTATACTAATTTGAAAATTTCTTTACTATAAAAATATTTCTTTGAGTTCCAACTACCTATTAAAAAATAAAGAAAAAGAAAATAAAAAATAAATTAGATTTATTCGACAACTAACTCAGCATTTGTTGAAGTAGTACCTTTATACTTATTACCTGCAGTTGTATCAACAGTTTGTGTTCTTAAGTAAGTAGAAGCTTTTACAGTGTCTGCAGCATCATAACCTGCAACCAATAATGCAATCTTACCAGAAGTGTATGCATCACCAAAGCTCTGGATTAAGAACTCCCCTGAACCAACACCTGTCTTACTTGTGAAATCTGCTCCACAAGCAGGTTCTCCAACTAAATTAGCAGCAACTGAATTAATACAACTTCCACCAACAACAATTAAATTCTTGCTTTGAACAGAACTTATTTCAGTATCCTTTACAAGAATTTCTCCAAGTGAAGTTGTTCCTCCTGTTGTTGTAGTAACAGTAACACCATCAGCAGTTGTAACATAAACTAATGGTTTAACAATACTCTTTGGTATCTTAACTTCCAAGCTTACAGGTGCATCAGATGGGTCTGTGCTCTTAATTTCACTTCCATATCTATTAATATATCTTTGCACATTATCATCATCTGGATCTGTAATCCAAGAACCTGTAGCACTAAGTGTAGCAGATGTATCTGTTGATGTATTTCCTAATGTTATATATAAGACCTGTCCATAAGCAGGAAGTGTGAAATCATCACCATCTCTGTTTGTATCATCATTAGTTATATTAACAATCCAACTAGCTGATAATGCCCCATTTGCATCCTTGCTTCCATCAGCACTATTAGAAGCTAATGTATCATTAAAGGTGGTACAATTTAAGTCAGTTATGTTTATCAGAGTATTGTAATAAGTTCTGATATAATTGGAAACACTCATATTTCCTGTTACTGCAGCTCCTCCTCCATCTGACCAATCTCCAGCTCCTGATAAAGCAATATCAAAGTCATCATTAATTGCTGATGAAGAATTGATAAAATTAAAAGTTCCACCAGCAACTTTTAATGTAAATCTTCCTGTTGATGCTATTGACATTTCTTCGTCAACTTCATTTGCACCTGGGTTTATTGTAAAAGTAGCTTTTGGATTATTGCTGTCTGTTTCATCAGCACCTTTATACTGAACTACAATTGTCTTTGCATCATTTGATGCAGTAACAGGGTCAGCTGTATGTAGGATGAAATAATCTCCTTTTGAAATATTTCCTCCAAATTGAGAACCATCAGGATCCAATTGTAATCTCTCATTTACTTTGTCTCCTCCAAATATACCTGTAGCATTTACATAAGTTAAAGGTAATACAACCTCATCACCATTATAATTCATAAATCTAAGGGTATATTGTTTATCAGATTCAGATGTTTTCAAACTAATTTCTTCATAATCTATAGCTTCTAATCCTGCAAATTGTATATCCCAATTTTGACTAACTAATACTTCTGGTTCATCTAAATCAACAGCTTCACTTAATTTTCCACCTACAGGAACATACAAATCATCTTCTGCAGTCATATTAATTGATATTTCACTTATAGAAATATCCCCCGCAGACCAACTTGCAGTTATATTTACAGCTGCATTATTTATTGTCTCACCATTCACAACCATATCTGAGCCACTTGTCCATTCTATTTTATCTGCTCCAATATAAATTGTAGCTTTTTGGTCTCCATCAGCATAACCTTCATAAGTTATATCTGTAACAGCAAGGTAATTTCCATCAGAGAGTTTTTCAACATCTCCTTTATCCATTTTACTTGTTGTTTCAGTTCCGCTTGTTGAAGTAATAGTAAATTCAGCTTCAGTTCCACTTGATATTGTAGCATCAACTGTATAACTATTTATACTAAGAGGTATTCCTTCAGTTACAGTTCCGCCTAAAGCACCACTCATTAGAGTAAATGTAGGCAGACCATTTGACCCATTTCCAGCATCAGTTATTGTATATGTCTTGCCTAAGAAAGTTATTAATTCATCCTCTATGTCTGATAACTCTCCATCAGCAGTTTCAACATCTGATTTTAAATCTGTAGTAAAATCCATAACATATCTTGCTATTGACCTTCCATTAGGGATATAATAAAACAATCCAATATTCTCATCATCATCTTCTGTGTAAATTACAGAAGAATTAGCATTTGCATCTTTTTCAAAATATAAAAATTGTTCATAAGTAGCATCACCTTTTTCATTAGAAATACTTTCTGAATTTAAAAGACTTAAATCTGATTCACCGATGTATGTATTAACATCATGTAAAGTTTCTCCAATCTCTAAAAAATCAGAACCTGTCTGTACTTGCCAAGCATCTCCTCCTACAATAGTACTACCATCTGAAGCACCCATATTAGATTGCAAATTACTTTGAATATTTCCTGCTTCAACAACATCAAGTGCAGAAACTCCTGTCCCAGTACCATAAACAATAGCTACATTAGCAGTTCCTCCAACAACAAATGGTTGAGGGTAATTAGCTGCAGCAGCAACACCAGCAGTCATTCCAACCATTAATGCACTAACCGCAATTGCCGATATTTTTTTGAAAATTTTCCTCATTTTTTAACCTCCTTTCAACTCTATTAATATGTTGTCTATGACAACTTTTCCATCCAATAATAGCATAGGGTAAGCTATTTATTGAGTGAACATAATCCCCTATAAGAACACTCATTAGAGTGTACAATAAATTTTAGTATTTTAGTTTAAAAAGATTATCGTCTATTTTTTCCTTTTTCTCAGAAAAATCTTAAAATTATAGTTTTTATTTATAAAAGTTATGTTATCATTTTATCATTAATATCTATCTATCCTATATGTTTTTTTCATAAATAAAAACATTTATTAATATATAGTAATTAATAATAATATATATTAATTACAAACATATAAACAGAAAATATAATATAGATATATATTATAAATTTTTACCATATACAAAATGTCTAAGACAAAAACAAGAGAAATAACAATTTTAGAATCAAAAGGAAACTTTTTTTTCAAGAATTTAAGTGGTTCAAAAAAAGATTATGATTTTTCAGGACTTTTAGCCTTAAGACAACTTTTGACTAACGAAAAAGCAAGAATTCTGCATACAATAAAAACACAAAAACCAAAATCTATTTATGAATTATCTAAGAAATTAGAAAGAGGATTCAAATCAGTAAATGATGACATAAAACTTTTAGAAAGATTTGGATTTATTCAACTAATAGAAGAAAAAACAAAAAATCGTAAAAGATACAAACCAGAAGTAATTATAGATAATATTGCAATCAATATAAAAATTTAATAATAAGCACTAAAAAATATCCCATAATTCCTGCCGCTTCTTGAAAGAAGTTCAACAGCTCCTTTAGAATTTTTAGTAATATTTCCTCCTTGAATATAAAATATTTCTGCTTCATCCTCTGTTATCTTTAATTCATATCCCTTAACAGGTCTGTCTCCTTCAATTTTCCAACTTTCATCTATAATTTTCTTTAAAGTAGAATTCAAAACCTCACAGGTATCTCTTTCATCCAAACATATCTTTCTATCCTGACAGTCAATTATTAATTTCTGTATTGAAAGATATTCTAAATTATCTCTGCAATCAGTAGTGTATTGCAACATCGACTGAATAAAACTCTCAACCTCATAACTTTCTACAAATTCCTCATCCGAACGATTTAAAGAAAAACTTAAAAAAATAACTAAAATAACTGCAACTATAATCATAATTAATGCAAATCCCACCATTTCCTCTTGTCCTTTTATTTTCATCATGTTTTATCCTCTGAACTAACAATTAACAATGCCAACTCACATTTATCATAAATTCCATTCTCATAAGAATCTTTTTTACACAAAGAAATATAATTTGAACTTGGAGGCAATTTATTTACCTTCTTTGAAAAAACTTCAATAATTCCACATTTTTCATAATTTTCTCCAGAACATAAAACATTTCCATTATCTGGATAAACTTTTCTTATTTCTATTTCAGCTACCCCCCAAAAACCAGAATATTTTTCTATATTTCCTTTTAACATCATAACCTTATCAGCATCAACACAATTAATTCTTCTGCTTCCAAAAGCTTCACCACATGAAAACTCAGGAGAATCAGCAAGCTTCGCAACTAATAACAATGCATTTTTTTCTTCCAAAAGACTTGCAGATGCTTTTAACTGTGAAAACCTAAAAACCAAAATAAACATGCCAACCATTACAAAAAACAGCGTAACTGCCATTAGCATAAATGCCATCTGTTGTATTTTTAATTGCGCCTTTTTACCACAATCTACAATTTGCAAATTCATTTTTCTCCCCAATATTCTCAACAAGAGTGCTTATTGAAATTAAATCATTAGAACTTTTCAGATTTCCTGCAGAATTGCTTAGAGCCAGCAAATTCAAATCAGAATAACATCCTACTCTTGAAACAAATATAGATTTATCCCTATAAAGCAATGCAAGATTCTTTGTTCTTTTCATCAATCTTATTAATTGACATTCATAAACATCCTTATCAGCAAAAATTCCTGCATACATTAAAGCATCATCTTCAAAATAAACTTTTCCTCCATCTTTTTCAACATACTTTCCATTATAATTAACATTTATTTCACAATTTTCAGAACCAAAACAAATCTTTATATCATTATCAGAACAATCTTCCTCTAACAATAAATTATCCTGATTCAAATTATCAATCTCTTCTTCAATTTCTACAGGAGGTTTTACAAAACAATATTTTTTTGTAGAAGAAATAATATACATTAAATCAGCAACTTTAAATGGAAATTCAAATGGTTTTGAAAAAACATAAAACTTTTTTCCCTCAACTTCTTTATCAGAAAAAATATATTTATTCTCAAAACCCACATCAATATTTGTTTTAGTCCATTTATTAAAACTCTTTTGTGAAATCTGGATAATTTGTTTTCCAAACTCTCCAAAATCATCACACTTATTATAAATTCTTGTTTCCACAGGCATTGTAAAAAAAGTCACTTGTGCTGATTCAAAACTTGTCTCAAGAGGATTTAGCAAAACACCAATTTCCTTTCCTGTTTTAGCAGACAACGTCGTCTCCTCTGAACCAATAAACTTTGTAGTCACATAAATAGCAAGAATCAAAATGAACACTCCAACAATTATTGCAAAAATCCACGCAAAAGAAATTTGAAGATAACCTTTATTATTCATTTTCTATTGTAACTAAAGATTCTCCATAATTTTTTTCAATTATCATTTTTATTTTACCGTCAATATTATCAATACAAAAATCTCCTTCTTCAGTTATTTTTGTAATATTAATATGTTCTATTTGATTTCCCCCAACAAATTTATCTGAATTAAAAATTAAATTTTCATATTCATCATTCACAAAACAAACTGATTTTATCTTTGTTGGTAAAACATAAGACACCTTTTGTGAATGTTGTGTACTGCTCCATATTTTATTAATATCCGACTGCAAATTCTCTGAAAACTGAGCAATCTTTACAGAGTCCTGCAAATCAAGAAATTTCATAATAGCATAAAAAGCAAAAGCAATAAAAATTATAATTAAAAAAATTGAAAAAATCATTCCAAAAGATAATTTCATTTGGGCTTTTTTCTTTCTTGAAAAAAAGTTTAATGTAAAAATTTTTGAACTTTTGCACTGACCTCTCTTTTTCATAAATAAAATAGAAAAAGAAAACTTATAAATTTTATCTAGACAAGTTCAGAAGGTCTTACAATAATAGAACAACCATCTGGCCATGGTTGGTTTCCAAATTCATCTTCACACTTTACATAAAATGTTGTTTCAATATTCCAGTCAGCATAATGATTTATGTCTTCAATAGTTGTCATAGGAGTTCCGTCTTCAAAATTATAATCACAAGGATAACTCTCATATTTTGTATCATAAGCACATCTTGCTGCTTCATTTGTAATTAACTTCAAATAAACTTTATCTTCATTATAAGCTCTTACAATAATTGGTGCATCTCCGTCAGATTCAACAGAAAAACTAACTGCCTCAACATCTTCATTTCCACCTAAATCAATACATTTTATATCATATTCATAATCTCCTTCTGTCGGATATAAATCCTGTGAATGTTCATAATTGCTATAACCTTCATCACCATAAAACAAAACATATCTGTCTTCACCTTCTGAACTAAGCTTATAATAACAATTTGATTCCCCTTCTTTATATCCGACAGAAGTTCTTGCTTCTAAAGTAACCTTAATAGCATCTGTAGAACCTTTGATAATTTCTCCTGCTTTAGGTTTTACCCAGTCAATTACCAATGGCTGTGTTCCTTGAAGTGTATAAACATAAGGTTCCTCATTTACATTTCCTGCCAAATCCCTGCATCTAATATAAAAATTATTTTTCACTCTGTCATTTAATCCATCTAAAACTGCTGAACAAGTATAAAGTCCTTGAGCATTCATATCATCTAAACTATTTCCATCTGTGCAATCCATTGCTCCTTCCATATCTTTATAATCTTTATTCAAATGACTCCATCTGCATCCTTCAAGTACATGTCCTTCAGGACCTCTGACAGGCTCATTAAGATAGGCTTCTATTTCTATTGATTCCTGTTCAAATGCAAAAGGAAAATCATTCAAAGGATAAGTTGTTTCTATTACAGGAGGTGTTGTATCTGGTCCTTGTTGAACACAAAAATTAAACACAAAGTTTGCAGGATTAGAATTTCCATTTGCGTCTTGGCATCTCACATAAATATTATGCTCTCCATCATTTGCAACACTTACATTTCCTCCAGAACCAGGCAAACTCAAAGTATATGAATGTTCTTTTAATGATAATCCTCCACTAAATGAAAAACTCATATCATCAAAGCTATCTTTTCTTAAAGTATCTAACTTACAAGTTGCAGGTTCATCTAAAGTTATTCCAAAAGATAATGGAGTAAATGCCTGAACACATCCAGTTGTTGAATCAGTATAATCAATAGTTACACCTCTGTCTGGAGGAGAAATTCCTGTTGTTTGTAAAACATAAACATAACTATCACTAATTAAAGCCTCTTCCCATGCTTCTATAATTGGAAATTCAACATCATTTTTATTTATCCATGCACATTGTTCTTTATCTGTTCCTTTATTTATTATATCACAAGATTGTCCTAAACTTTTACATTGATATTCACTGCATGAAAGAAGTCCCTGATTATTGCAATAATTACAATGTTGTCCTCCTGTATCTGCTTTCCATGGCTCACATTCAAATACAATTGCTTCTTGAGTTTCATATCTAAATTGCCACAATGTAACAGCAAATCCAACACCAATTCCCCACCATGCTATATCTTTTACAGCTGGCACAGTTTTTCCAAGAAGTTTAGCTCCAGTTTGTATTACTCCAATAGTGCTTTTACCAGCAAAAACTCCAACCATTAATGCCTCTGCAGCAGCATTCACTAAATTTTCATCTCCACCAAACCATCCTCCAACTAATTTAACACCTCCATAGACTATTCCTGCCCATGCCACACCTTCAGCAATATGTCCTACAAGATATCCCCATGCCCCTAAAAAACTCTTCTCTAATCCAAAAGGTGCTTTAGTTTTATCTTGCTCCTTAGTTTCTTTAGTGGTTTCTTTCTCATCTTTTTCACGCCATTTACTACCATCCTTTGGAAAAGGATCATCTTCATCAGCAACGCCATCCCCATCACTATCTTTTTTTGTATTCTCTGAATCTAATACAAAATAATTTTGGTCATTACAATATCCAGAAGGTTCTGTATATCCTTCTTTAAGCAAATACGATTTATAATAATGAGTACATAAATTTTTAATTTGATTTGCACAATTTGCATCTGGACAAAGATTTGTGTCACTCATTTCTCCTGTAATCTTACAATTGTTTACGCATTTCCATGTTTTTACACCAGCTTTTTGCCATTTAGCTCTTGTTCCTTCAGCAGGTCCAATAAATACAACAAGAGGAAGAGTTTCTTCTGTTGTTGTTGACGTAGGAAGAAATCCCATCCAACTAGATGGATTATATATATCAAAAGGAATTGCTCCAGAACCAGGCAAAATTTCATCACTTTTATCTTCTACATTTGTTATTGATTTCTCTTCAAATCTACTCGCATCACATGCTTTATTAGTTGATAAAGATTCAAGTCTAGTTCCTTCTTGATTTTCTAATTTTACCCAATTTGAACCTTTCCACAAATAAGCAATATTATTTAAATCAGTTGCTATGTGATTTGAACTTGTTTTAGCTATATAATAAAATTTTGGATTTGCTAATGCTTTTGTATCTCTCGAATTTGTAAATCGTCGAGTATACACTTCATATTTGATTTGACCATTTACTTCATACTTTATACAAAAATCATTTTCAGTAGCAACACTTTCTTTTAAATTAATATATTTTCCAAGAGCTTCATTAGCACGTTCAATCCAATCTCCTCTATTACTTGAACTAACAGTTCCTGTTGCTCCTCCAGATGTAGTATATCTCCATTCACTTCCAAATTTTTGATAAGTTGTTCCATCACTGCTTTTTATATTCACATTTCCTGTAACTGTAAATTTTTTTGATTTCTCATAATCAGTATGATAATAACAAAATACAATGTTTCCATTTTCATTTCTTGGTTCAGTATCTTTTGTTGTTCCAGTGCATTCTATCTGTGCACTAACAACTCTAACCTCACTTCCCAAAGCATAAGAAATTGCAACAATTCCAATTACCAAAATAAAAATCTGACTCAAAGCCACAACTCTTTTTTTATAATTTTTTTTACTCATTCTCTTCTCCCTCACTGCTTCTTGTAATAAAATCATTCACATCATTATAATATCCATCTTGTCCAATATAATTTTGTTTTATTCCACAATCCCCAAGAGAATTACACAATTCCATCATTTTTGTTTTCCATTCTTCTTTTATTGTCCCATCATTATTCACACATACAGAGGACTTACATTTTTTTCTGCATGCATTATCCACAATATGAAGAGGGTCATCCAAAGGAGCTTCTGCTCTGCAATCTTCCATGCATTTCAAATCATATGCCAATCCTTTCTTTCCATTAATAATATCAAATACAGTTTGGTCATACTCAACATAACAAATATTACTTCCTAAAGAACATATATCTTTAGCATCACTTCCTTCCCAGAAATTAAAACCAGGAGTATAAGCAGGAACACAACCTATTTCATTTTCATCCAAATCAACTTCATCATCCTCCGAAATCCACTGACAATCTCTTTCATCTATATTTTCACAATCATCCCTATTATTCTGCGCATAACAATCCTGCCACTTATTAACAACACAGCCTGCAGCACTAAAACCATTTACATCTGATTGAATACAAATCTCTTGCCTGAAATCTGCACATGGTTCAATAGTTACTTCATTATTATAACATAACATTCTTGCATACCTGCTTCCAACTGAATTGTCTCTAACACCATCAGAATTTGCACACCATGTCTCTCCATGTTCATATTCTTCTCCTTCATATTCACATCCCAAATCCTTGCAAATATTATTTCCATAAGAAGGATTCTCTCCTCTCTCTGCTACCTTACCAGTGGTTCCTGTAAAATAATCACAATTCCCGCAATTCTCTGCACCATCCTCATCAACACTGCATCCAGGAGCAATAATCCTTTCCCAATAAACAGGGTCATTTAACCTGTCATAATCATAAACATTTGCTAAATTTCCACAACCATCTAAGAAATAAACTTCATCCCTTCCCTCCACACAGGTTGTTCCTCCTCTTGGACCGCAAATTGTAGTCAAATTTTCAGCAGAACATAAAAATCCCTCATAAAACTCAGTGCTTGAATCCTCAGTATTCATGTCTTGGCATTCTGCTCTTGTAGTAATCTTACAATCTCTTTGAAACTCTGCCTCAAAAACACAAGCTCCTTTATTGCCAGACCTTGCACTTGCAACACACTCTATTTCATTTTGAATATCAGTTCTATAATTAATTTCCAACCCATACGAAGACGATAAACTCTTACATCTTGTTAATGTAGAAAAAGTTGCTTGGTCTCCAATCAAACAACAGCCTAACTGGCATTGAGGAATATCTGCTTTATTTCTTTCATCCCAAATTCCTCCATTATCAGTGCAAACTCTTTCAGGAGTATTTGGCAAACATGTTCCCTCTATACTATTTATACAAACTCCTAATCTGCAATAAGAAGTAGATTCACAGGAAGTTGGCACACTTCTATAATTTAAGTCGCAATTTTCTGCAGGAGCATTCTGGCACCAAGGTCCATTATCCTGTAATCTTTCACAACAATATGAAACATTCTGTGCAGACACAATTCCAATTAAAATAATACTTAACATTACAAAAATTAATTCCTTATTTCTCATTATTCTCCTCCATAGCCCGGAGGCCATATAATGCTTCTCGAAGCAAACTGAAATTTATTTCCATTATTTCTGTCAGTTATAATATAAATTGTTCCATCTTGTTCTTTGTAAGGTTTTTCAACGCTTAAGTCATGATAATAATTCATATAAGTTGTTGTCTCTGCATCACCATACGTCGCCTCCCATTCAATTATACTATTAGCTATACTAATAAGTTCAAAAAGATTATTGTTCAAAACTACATCAAAAGAATCATAAGTTGTTGTATCCCCTTTTGTCAAAGTCACAGAATAATCGAAATTTACAACAACCCTCTTTGGCAAAAGCTCAACACTCTCTGCACCTCTTCTCACATTGACATTATATCCTCTCTTCTGAAAATTTTCTTGCATAGAATTAAAACATACATTAATCTCTTCCTTAATCCCATTTTTTATTTCACTTTCAACATGTTGCTTTAACATCGGTTGCTGAACTACACAAGTTTTGTAATACTCGCTTGAATAACATAAATATTCTAATTTATCATTATCATACATTATATAATTTTCAGGATTTAAACTTCCCCCCTGCAAAGATATTTTTTCAACATTGCTTTTAATTTCCTCCTCAAGACAATTTTGAATAAATGCTTCAGGATTTATTTCTGCAAGTCCAAGACCTGCTTGTATCTGAGGATAAAACATATAAATTAAAACCCCTGCCACAATAATAACAATTCCAATAATAATAAAAATAGTAACTTGTCCTCTATTATTCATCACCCTTTTCATATTCATTTTATGTTATTCTCGTTTATAAATTTTCACATAATCATCATGTACTTGGAATTATTTTATTTACACAATCTGGATTTACATTTTCAAAAATATCTTTACATTTAATATAATATGTTAAACCAGGATTCCAGTCAGTTACATGAACATTTGAAAAAGCAGTAGTCATAGAAGTTCCTTCTTCTAAAGTAAAAGAACATGAGTTAGAATCATAATAACACTTAGCATCCTCATTAGTAACTAATTTCAAACTTCCGCCTTCTTTATAGATTCTCACAATTGATGGAGGAAGTTCATCCACACTTAAATCAAACACAGCATTTTTCTGGACTTCATTTCCTGCATCATCTTCACATGTTATTAAAATATTATAATGCCCTGAATTCCAATTAAATGAATAAGTATGGATTGTATCTTTCTGTGCAAAAATATCCCCCGAATTAATGCCGCTTGGAGATTTCACAAATTCATATTTGCATGTAGATATTCCTTTATTTGCTCCTCCAGAAGTTGTAACCTCTAAATTAAATTTCTTCTCATTTCCTCCTCTAACCAATTCCCCTTGAGGAGAAATTGACGAAATTTGCAAAGGATTTTCAGTAGCATGTAAAATATAAACAAAATCATTTTCATTTATATTTCTGTCATTTTCTTTCCAAGGTCCATCATACCCAATCTTAGAAATCCATGGTTGGTCTTTACATTTAATATAAATTTTATTCTCTGATTCTTCAAGTCCTGTAAGAGTTGTTGTACATTTTCCTCCTAGTTCAGGATGATTTTCATTGTAATTACATATAAATTTATTTTTCATATTATTATATAATATATTTGCACTATGTGACCATTTACATTCTGCTGGCTCATCTAAAGAAATTGTAAGCACATTTGTTATATTCTGGTATTTCAAAAAACTTCCCTGCTTAGGGCTATATTCATTTATTATTGCAATATCATTATCAGGTCCTTCCTTTATACAAAGATTTACAACATATTCATTATAATTAGGATTGCCTGCATAATCAATACATCTCACATATAAATTTAAATCTCCTGTTCTTTCACCTATAACATTTCCTGTTATATCTGCTGAATCTAGATTAGCAACAAAAGGCAATCTCTTATCAAAACTATGATTAACTGAAAAAAATCCTTTTTCCTTAAACTCTTCTCCTTCTATTCCATAATCAGAACTAAGTTGAGTTCTTTCCAAATTATAAACACACTTTGCAAAATCATCTTCTCCATTTTCATTTTCTGTCTTCAATGAAAAATTAATATAACTAAATTCCTGAATACACCCATCATCCACTTCAATTGCACTAATCTTAACTCCCTTGTTATTTTCCTCAACATTATATTTTTCCTCATCTATCTCTCCAAATTTAATATAAGGAGGTATTTTATCATTTTTATATTTGTAAACACAAATAGGATTTTCTGATTCATATAACTCATCCTCATCTATTAATCTGCATCCTGTCCCTAAACTTCTGCATTTATATTCTGTGCAAGGTCTTAAAGGGTCATCATCACACATATCACAATAATCTCCTCCAACTGGAGCTTCCCATGGTTTGCATTCAAATTCAACTATTATTTCTCTTGTTTTTCCAATATCAAGAAGCCAAAGGATTCCAATAACAATTGCAGCTCCTATTGCAATTCCCCAACCAATAGGTCCAAAAATTGTTGCTCCCTCTGCTAAAACACCAAGCTCAAATACTCCCCATCCTGCAAGACCTCCGGCAACTCCTCCTAAAAATCCCAAACCAATATAAGCTCCATAATCAAATTCTGCTTCTTCAGATTGTATCTGTTCCAAAGGGTCTCCCGCCCAAGAACCAATTTCAGTAGAACTAAAATATGAAGGTAAATCCCCTTTTCCTATTTTATTTGCATTATTTTTATATTCCTTTTTTTTATCTGAATCCAAATCTCCACTATCTCCTTCTCTAACTTTGAAATTTTTTGTATATTTCCCTTCAACATTTACATATGCCCCGCAATCTCCTAAAGACATACAATACTCATTCATCTGCTCTATAAAATCATACTCTAAAACATTACAATTAACTGAACATACCCATCCTGTTAATTGCTTTCTTTCAATTACTGGAATTTCCACAGAAGCCATATCACACATTTTTTCAGCATTGCTTTCCGGATTCCAGAATTCAAGACCAACAGGATATTTTGGAACACATGCCTTAAACAAAAGAAATTCATCTTTATTTCTTCCAAATGAATAATAAGAAATAATTCCTTCCTCTTCAATATCACGCATATTCACATTCGCAACCCTGCAATCAGAATAAGTTTCACACTCCTCTGCATATTCATCTACTTCCTCTTGATTTGTTATTGTTCCCTTATCATTAAACTCATAAGGAACTATTCCTAATTGAAAACATTTAAATCCTTCATTAGACCTGCATCTTGCCAAAGAGATAGCATCTTCCTTTTCAAATTCAAGTTCTCTTTCTCCGCATATTTTTCCTCTCCAGTTTCCGCACAAATCACTTTTTATCTCACCTCTGTCACACCATCTTACTCTATACTCACTTCCAACAACATCTTTACTGTCTCCAACATAACTTTCATAAACACACCATGCCTCTGTATTTTTTCTCTCATTTCCATTTTCATCAATACAACTTAAATCCTTACATACATAATCTCCATAATTTGGATTTACTCCTTCACCTGAAGCAGAAGAACAAACACTATTGGCTTTATCACAATCCCCGCAAGTTGTAGATTTCACATTTCCTTTTCCATCACTGCAATCAGACGTTTGAACATATTTCCAATAATCATCATCATTAAATTTTGAAGAATCATAAACATTTGCTAAATTATCACAACTATCCAAAAAATAAACTTTATCATTATAACATTTTGTTTTAGCATTCTGTGCATTTGGTTTCTTACAACTTGTATTCAAATCAGGATTAGAACATAAAGAACCTAAATGAAATCCTCCATTTAAATTTTTTTTACAATCTTCCTCTGTTGTGAATTTACAATCTTCTTCACCAATTACACATGCACCCATTGATTGGGTATAAATTCTGCATTCTCTTTCAGAAACAGACGAATCAAAACTTCCTTCCTTACTGATGCATTCTATTCTTCTTACATATTTTTTAGAAGCACCATTGTCAAGAGTGCAACATCCAAATTGACATTCATCAACTTCATTAATGGGTATAGGTTTACATTCTCCCCCTTCATTTTTACATTTCCATTCTCCCCCGTCTTCCTCACATATTTTTTTTGGAGCTCCTGCAGAACATGTCCCTAATTCTTGGTCAACACAAGTTGATGGCTTACATTCTGTGGTTAAACTGCATACTGTTGAAGCCCAGTTCCCTTCGCATTCTTCTTTTACAATCTCCAGACAGTTTTCCATACAGCATCCAACACTTTGAGCAGAAACAAAACCTATTTCTTTAATTGATAAAAATCCAATTAAAAAATTTATTCCAGAATTAGTTAAATTTTCTGAATCTCTTTCAACTTTATTTTCAATTACAGAATTTGTTTCACGAATAATATAACTATGAAAAATACTTAAATTAATTAATAAAAAAATCTCCACAATTACAACTAACAACAAAGCAAACTTTACATTTTTCATTTTTCCATTTATCATTCTATTTTCAGCCCAAATCCAGAAGGAATCACACACCCCCTCACAGCAAACCTAAACTCATCATTGCTTTCCCTATATTTAATTCTATAAATTATAGATGAATCTGAAGTTGTGTCCTTATTAATATCAAATTCAGGATAATTAAAAGAATCATAATGATTAAACTCACAATTTGCAGATTCCTTATTCACTATTTCCTGGATAACAAAAGCTAAATCATAAATTTTACTCAAAACATGAATCTCAAAATTTTCCTGCGTAGTTGTCTCTCCTGTTTTTGTTAAAATAATTTCAGAATTTATATTAACAACAATTTTATCCTCATCCAAATTCAAATCAAATCCATTATACCTTGCATCAACATCATAACCTTGTTTCTCTAAACTTGATGTCAAAGAATTAAAACAATTTCCAACATCATCATAAATAGAATCATTTAATTCATTTTGCAAATGTTTAATTAACATTGGTTTCAGATTTATACAAGGAACATAATTTGCCTGGGTATAACATAAATAAGAAATCTTTACAGGGTCTTTCTCATTCTCAAACTTAAAATTCTTATAAAGAACTGGTTCAATATATCCTCCCTGCATTAATAATTTATCCACACCTTCTTGTATTTTATCTTCCAAACAAGATTCCAAAAAAGAATTCGGATTTTTAGCAGGACTTTCTCCAATTGTTATTCCAAGACTTTCTCTAAACAAAAAAAACAAAATTATTGCACCAACTATTATAATTCCAATAATAATAAAAATAGTTACTTGCCCACCTTTTTTCATAATCAATTTAACATTTACATCCTTATAAATTTTTCATAATTTTAGAAATTAATCCTCTGTTTCAACTCTCGGAGCAAGAATAAAATTAAGTTCCATGTGTTCTGTTTTGAAATTCATTTTCAAAGGATGGTCATTTGCAAATTGCAAAACTGTCTTGTCGCAAAGTTTCGCACTCTTCATAAATTTTTGCAAATACTCTAAACTATATCTCACCTTGCAATTCTCAGCTTCTATCTTTGCTTCATCACCTGAAAATTCAGACCTTGCAGAATTCAAACCTTTTCCTTCAAGAATAAATTTTCCTTCTTCAACAATAAAAGAACATGCATCAGCAACAACAGCACAATCCTCAATAGAAGCAATTAAATCAATAGAATTCAACTCAACCATTGAACTAAACTCCAGATTAGGCATTTCCTTATCTTCTCTTTCTATCTCAATAAGATTCAAAGTAAAATTTCTTTTAATTCTATCATGAATTTGTATATTCAACAAATTACCTTTATTTTCCATAATCAAAAAACTTCCTGAACTGCATCTCTTTAAAATTTGTTTTAAATTATCTAAATTAACTCCAAGAACTTCATTATTTGTTTCAAATTGGGAAAAAGAACTTTTAGGAAGTTTAAAGCCAACCATCGCAACATTTGCAGGGTCAATTGCAGTAATGCTCATTCCAAACTCATTCATCTTAATTCTTACCTCTGTAACAAGTTCAGAAATAATCTCAATCACTTTTGACAGCAAACCCGGATTTTCCAATTTAATTAACATTTTATAAAAAACATAATTTATTTTTTAAGTATTATTATACTTAAAAGAGGGTATTTATTTAATTGAATTAATTACCCAAACATAAATCTGTGCTAAAATATAGATGAATGTGAATAGAAAAAAACCATTTCTTAGACTTTTTCTTTTCTTCATGTCTAATATATAATAAGTATAAATAAGAAAAAATATGTAAAATATTGAAAATCCAATTCTTGAATAAACTAATATTTCAAGACCAGTGTAAAATTCAATTGCTTGTCTTAAAGTACTAAACAAGATTGCGCTTCCAAAGGATAAACCTACAGAAGTCAAAAACCCTAAATAGAACATATCAAAAGGTTCCATGATTTTTTGAAAATATGATTTTTTCTTTCTCTTCTTTTTCATATTTCATTCAACAATTTTTATTTTATATAATTAACTAAACATCTTAAAGAATACAACAAACAATTTAAACTTTTTTTAACAAGCAATTAAATGGAAATGCAAATAGTTAATGAAAAAGACGAAATCATTGAATACAAAAAAAGAGGTACATTAAATCCCGAGGACATTTACAGAGTTTCTGCATTATGGATAAAAAATTCCAAAGAAGAATTTTTGCTTGCAAAAAGAGTTTTAACAAAAAAAAGAGACCCTAGTTTATGGGGCCCTGCTGTTGCAGGAACAATTGAAAAAGGAGAAACTTATGAATCAAATATAATAAAAGAATCCAAAGAAGAATTAGGTTTAACCAACATACATCCTAAAAAATTTGTTAAAACAAGAGTAATTCATCCTCACAATCATTTCACTCAATGGTTTTTATTAAAAATAGATAAAGAAATTAAAGATTTCAAAATTCAAAAAGACGAAGTTGCGGAAATTAAATGGGTTTCAAAAAAAGAATTATTCAAATTAATAAATAAAGATTCTAAAGAATTAATTAAATCTCTAAAACTTTTTGTAAAAAAATTTATTATGAAAAATGAATGAGAGATCTTTCAAAGAACAGCGAATAAGAAAAATAACTCAATTATATTATTCAAGACAGGATGTTCAAGATGCAATTTTTGAATTTGCTAAAAATCGTGAAGTTGTTCCACGATATTTTGAAGGATTTGGA
>Ga0307436_1000009_pt1 | contig 109680 bp, 104 predicted proteins | sample SalMarWE160440MG_FD_202513 | JGI IMG/M metagenome (GOLD analysis project Ga0307436, IMG submission 202513) | Salt marsh sediment microbial communities from the Plum Island Ecosystem LTER, Massachusetts, United States - WE1604-40 | ecosystem: Environmental > Aquatic > Marine > Intertidal zone >...
CAGCGTCTGTCCTTCGTGCACGGAAAGCGTCACGCCGTCCACCGCCTTGACGTAGCCGACGACGCGGCGCAGGAACCCGCGCTTGATCGGGAACCAGACCTTGAGGTCGTGCGCCTCCACCACGACGGGCGCGCCGGGCTTGGGCTTTTCCTTGCGCCCCTTGGGCGCCGCCGCCATCAGGCGCTTGGTGTAGGGGTGCTTGGGCGCGGCGAAGATCTGCGAGGTCGGCCCCTGCTCGACGATCTCGCCCTCGGTCATGACGCAGGTGCGGTCGGCCATCTTCTCCACCACCGTGAGGTCGTGGGTGATGAGCAGCACCGCCATCCCGAACCTGGCCTGGAGATCCTTGAGCAGCGCCAGGATCTGCGCCTGGATCGTGACGTCGAGCGCGGTCGTCGGCTCGTCCGCGATGAGAAGATCGGGCTCGTTGGCGAGCGCCATGGCGATCATGACGCGTTGGCGCTGGCCGCCGGAAAGCTGGTGGGGATAGCTCTTCAGCTTCTCCTCGGCTTCCGGCAGGCCGACGAGATGCAGCAGTTCGATGGCGCGGGCCCGCGCCGCCACCTTGCCCAGCCCCTTGTGGAGGAACAAGGTCTCGGAAATCTGCTTTTCCACCGTGTGGAGGGGATTGAGCGAGGTCATCGGCTCCTGGAAGACCATCGAGATCCGGTTGCCGCGGATGTCCCGCAGCGTGCGCGGCGTCGCCGCCAGCATCTCGCGGCCCTGGAACCGGATGCTGCCCGAGGGGTGGCTCGCCGTCGGATAGGGCAGAAGCTGGACGATCGAAAGCGCGGTCACGGTCTTGCCCGATCCGGATTCGCCCACCAGCGCCACGATCTCGCCCTTCTTGATGTCGAAGGAGATGTGCCGGACCGCCTTCACCTCCCGCCCGCTGACGTGGAACGAGACCGAGAGGTCGCGGACCTCGAGAAGATCGCTCCCGCTTTCCGCTGCCCGGTTCATGCCAGAGTCTTTCGCGGGTCGAAGGCGTCGCGCACCGCCTCGCCGATGAAGATGAGAAGGCTCAGCATGATGGCCAGCACCGTGAAGGAAGTGAAGCCCAGCCAGGGGGCGAACAAATTGGATTTTCCCTGCTGCAGCATTTCGCCCAGCGAGGGCGAGCCGGGCGGCAGCCCGAATCCGAGGAAGTCGAGCGAGGTGAGCGTGGTGATCGAGCCGTTGAGGATGAAGGGCAGGAAGGTGAGGGACGCCACCATCGCGTTGGGGAGCACGTGGCGGAACATGATGACCAGATTGCCCACGCCGAGCGCCCGCGCCGCGCGCACGTATTCGAAATTGCGCGCGCGCAGGAATTCCGCCCGCACCACGCCCACCAGCGACATCCAGCTGAACAGCAGCATCAGCCCCAGCAGCCACCAGAAGTTCGGCTCGACGATCGAAGCGAGGATGATGAGCAGGAACAGGATCGGCAGCCCCGACCAGATCTCGATGAAGCGCTGGAACAGCAGATCGGTCAGCCCGCCGAAATAGCCCTGGACCGCGCCCGCCGTGACTCCGATGAGGGAGCTGAACAAGGTGAGCGTCAGCCCGAACAGGACCGAGATGCGGAAGCCGTAGATGAGGCGCGCCGCCACGTCCCGGGCCTGGTCGTCGGTGCCCAGCCAATTGACGGCCGAGGGAGGCGAGGGCGCCGGCACCGGAAGGTCGAAATTGATGGTGTTGTAGGAGAAGGGGATGAGCGGCCAGATCATCCAGCCGTGTTCGTCGATCAGCTTCTCGACGACCGGGTCGCGGTAATCGGCCTCGGTCTTGAACACCCCGCCGAATGTGGTCTCGGGGTAAGTCTTGAAGACGGGGAAATAATAGGCGCCGTCGAATTTGACGAGGAGCGGATGGTCGTTGGCGATGAGCTCAGCGAACAGGGTCACGCCGAACAGCGCGAGGAAGATCCACAGCGACCAGAAGCCGCGCTTGTTGGCCCGGAAATTGGCGAGGCGCCGCTTGGTCAGCGGCGTGACGCGGATCTTGGGCAAGCCGAGCGCCATCCTCAGACCTCGCGCGTCTCGAAATCGATGCGGGGGTCGATCACCACGTAGGTGAGATCGCTGATCAGGTTCAGAACGAGGCCGAGCAGCGTATAGATGTAAAGCGTGCCGAACATCACCGGATAATCGCGGTTGATCGCCGATTCGAAGCCCAGGAGCCCGAGGCCGTCGAGTGAGAAGATCACCTCGATCAGGAGCTGGCCGGTGAAAAGGATGCCGATGAGAGCGGCGGGAAAGCCCGCAATCGGAATCAGCATGGCGTTGCGGAACACGTGGCCGTAAAGCACGCGCCGCTCACTCAGGCCCTTGGCGCGGGCGGTCGAGACGTATTGCTTGTTGATCTCCTCGAGGAACGAATTCTTGGTCAGCATGGTGAGGCTGGCGAATCCGCCGATCACGAGGGCGGTGATGGGCAGCGCGATGTGCCAGAAATAGTCGAGGATCTTGTCCGGCCACGGAAGCCCGCTCCATCCCGCCGAAGTGAGTCCGCGCAGCGGGAACCAATCGAGGTAGTTGCCGCCCGCGAACAGCACCACGAGCAGGATCGCGAACAGGAAACCCGGGATGGCGTAGCCGACGATGACCACCGCGCTCGTCCAGACGTCGAAGGCCGTGCCGTCGCGCACCGCCTTGGCGACGCCGAGCGGGATCGAGATGAGATAGATGAGAAGCGTGGTCCAAAGCCCGAGCGAGATGGAAACGGGAAGCTTCTCGGCGATGAGGTCGATCACCGGCCGGTCGCGGAAGAAACTGTTGCCGAAATTGAACACGAGATAGTTCTTCATCATGTCGAAGAAGCGCTGGGCGGGCGGCTTGTCGAAGCCGTAAAGCTTCTCCAGCTGGGCGATGAGCGCGGGATCGAGGCCGCGCGCGCCGCGATACTTGCTCGCGGCCTGCGCCTCTTCCGGGGCCTGGCCGGCCGCTCCCGGCGCTTGGCCGGCCACCTCGCCGCGCTGCGCGCCGCCCACCCGGGCCGTGGCCTCGACGGCGGTGCCCCGGATCCTGGCGATCACCTGCTCGACCGGGCCGCCCGGTGCCGCCTGCACGATCACGAAATTGATCAGCATGATGCCGAACAGGGTCGGAATGATGAGAAGCAGGCGGCGGGCGATGTAGGCGAGCATCGGCGCGCTATTCCTTGATACCGGGCCGGGCCCCGCGCGCGACCCAATAGAGCAGCAGGACGGACCCGGCCGCGAGCACGATCAGCCAGGCCTTGCGCGCGCCCGCGGAAGGGCCCTGACCCGAAGATCCGACGACGCGCGCCTTCGTCCGGGCGATCATGGCGGCTTTCTTCGGGTCGATCCACCAAGTCATGAAGCCAAGGGCGTATTTCGGGGTCACCTTGGGATGGACGAACTTGTCCCAATAGGCGACCCGGTAGACCCGCACGTGCCACTGGGGGACCACGTAGAAATTCCACAGCAGCACGCGGTCGAGCGCGCGCGTGCGATCGATCAGCGCCTGCCGGTTCGGCGCCGAGATGACGAGCTCGACGAGCGCGTCCACCACGGGATTGTGGATGCCGATGGTGTTGCGGCTTCCCGGGGTTTCCGCCGCCTTGGAGGTCCAGAAATCGCGCTGCTCGTTGCCGGGCGAAAGCGACTCGCCGAAGCTGTCCACGATCATGTCGAAGTCGAAGTTATCCACCCGGTTCTGGTACTGCGAGGTATCGACGGTGCGGATGCGGGCGTCGATGCCGAGCCGACTCAGGTTGTAGGCGAAGGGCGCGGCGATCCGCTCGAACGCCGGGTTGACGAGAAGAATCTCGAACGAGAACGGTTCGCCGGTCTTCTCGTTGACGAGCCGGTTGTCGCGCACCACCCACCCCGCCTGTTTGAGGAGCGCCTGCGCCTTGATGAGATTGGCGCGGATTCCGCCGGGGGTATCCGTCGAAGGCGGATCGTATTCCTTCGTGAAGACCGCGTTGGGGATCCGGCCGCGGTAGCGGTCCAGGATCTCCAGCTCGCCCGGCGAGGGCAGGCCGCGCGAGGCGAGCTCCGAGTTCGAGAAATAGCTCTTGGTCCGGGTATAGGCGCCGTAGAAGAGGTGCTCGTTGGTCCACTCGAAATCGAAGGCATATTCCAGGGCCTCGCGCACGATCCGGTCCTGGAAGATCGGCCGCCGGGTGTTGAACACGAAGGCCTGCATGCCGGTCGGCTGCTCGTTGGGGATCTCCTCCTTTTTCACGAGCCCCTCTCGCAGGGCCGGAAAATCATAGCCGGTCGCCCAGACCTTGGCCGTGTTCTCGGTCCGGAAATCGTATTCGCCGGCCTTGAAGGCTTCGAGATCCACGGTCGCGTCGCGGTAATAGTCGTAACGGATGGTGTCGAAGTTGTACTGGCCGCGTTCGGTCGGAAGATTCGCGGCCCAATAGTCGTGAACGCGCCGATAGGTGATGGAGCGCCCCGGCACCAGCGATTCGACGCGATACGGGCCGCTCCCCAGGACCGGCTTGAGCGTCGTCTTGTCGAACTGCCGGTTCTCGAAAAAGGCCTTGGAAAGGATCGGCAGGCCGTTGCCGATGATGAAGGGAAGCTCGCGGTTGCCGCCCGGCGCGAATGTGAACTTCACCTTGCGCGCGCCGAGCTTCTCGACCGATTTCACGCTCGCGTAATAGGCGCGGAAAAAGGGATGCCCTTTCGTGCGCAGGATGTTGAAGGAAAACACCACGTCGTCGGCGGTGATCGGCGTGCCGTCGTTGAAGCGCGCCTCGGGCCTCAGGGTGAACACGACCCAGGAGCGGTCGGGTGGCGTCTCCACCGATTCCGCGACGAGGCCGTAGGCGGCGGAGGCCTCGTCGTCGGCGCTGGCCAGCAGCGTCTGGAAGGTGAGATTGAGGCCGGCCGCCGCAACGCCCTTGAGGATGTAGGGATTGAGGTTGTCGAAGGTGCCGACCGCCGACAGCTTGACCTCGCCGCCCTTGGGCGCGTTGGGATTGACGTAGTCGAAATGGGTGAAGCCCGGCGGGTACTTCAGATTGCCATAGATGGAAAGGCCGTGGCTGATGGTCGGCGCCTCCGCCTTTGCCGGCGCCGCGTCGCCTGCCGCGGGCAGCGCGAGGAACGCCAACGCGAGCAGCGCCGGGAGGGCGCGCGCACCTATGGCGGCTTTGTTCAGCCGCACCGGTCCGGCGGCCGTTTGCGATTGCGCGCCCCCGACGGCCCCGGCCGAAGCCTCAACCGTGGCCCCCGAAGTCGCGGCCCGTGGCCAGGATCTTGAGCGCCCGGGCGTGGATCCGCTCGTCGCCGGCGGCGATTACACGGCCGTCGGACTTGAGCCCCAGCGCCCGGCCCTCCCAGTCGGTCATGATGCCGCCCGCGGCCTCGACGACCGGGGCGAGGGCGCAATAGTCGCTGGGCTTCATGCTGGCCTCGACGACGAGATCGACGAAGCCCGAGGCCAGCAGCCCGTAGGCATAGCAATCGGCCCCGTATTGCACGCCTTTGACCGCTTCGCACAGGGCATCGAAGGCGTAGGCGTCCCCGCCCACGAACATGTGGGGCGTGGTCGCGTAGAGCATCGCGTCGGCGGTGCGCGCACAGGGGCGCACCCGCGCGCGCTGGCCGTTGTACGTGGTCGGCACGCCTTCGCCGCCGGTCCAGCGCTCCCTCAGCGCCGGATGGTCGATGACGCCGGCGATCGGGACCCCGTTGTGAAGGCAGCCGACGAGCGTGCCGAACAGGGGTTTGCCGGTGACGAATCCCCCGGTCCCGTCGATGGGGTCGAGCACCCAGACGGTGTCGGCGTTCTCGCGCACCGCCCCGAATTCCTCGCCGACGATGCCGTGATCGGGATGCTCCTTCTCGATCATGCGGCGCAGCAGCTGCTCGACCTCGCGGTCGGCGGCGGTCACGGGCGTCGAATCCGCCTTGTCGTCGAAGCGGAGGTCCTTGCGGAAGCAGCGGCGCAGAATTTCGCCGCTCGCGTCGGCCATGCGCTCGGCGAGTGCGAGAAGGTCCGCCACCGGGACCGGCGCGGCCATGGTCACCTGACGTTCCGCCATGGCCGCAAGTGTGGCCCGAAACAATGCGGAAGAAAAGGGGCAGTCCAGCGTCCGCCGCCCGCCGCGGACCGGCGGGGGGCAGGCTCAATCGCCCACGTATTTGAAGCTGAGCGCGCCAAGCACGTGATCGACCGCGCTTCCGTCCTCGGAAAGCGGCAGCACGATCGAGCGATAAAGGGCCACGCGGCTGCTTTCGGCCACGAACCGGCCGCTCGCGGTGAGCGGCTTCATGGTCGTCGCGGTCGTCTCGAAAACGTAGCGCAGCTTGTCCCACACCGGGGAGGGAAGGCAGCTCGAAACGAGCCGGCCGGGCGGCGGCGCGGCGCAGATTTCCGCGACCGCCGCGCCGCAGAAGACGAAGGTGCTGGCCTCGACCGAAGGACGGATCGAGGCCGTGAAGATGTTGGGCCAAAGGCCTTCGCCCTTGTTCGCCTCTCCCGAGTCGAGGGGCAACGCCGAATGGCGCGGGAAGGGAAGATCGCCCTTGAGCGTCCACCAGTAAAGAAGGGCGCGGCCCGTCAGCCGGCGTTCGTTCTTGCGTCCGATCCCGATGTTGGCGGCCAGCAGCCCCCGGGGGGACTTCGGATCGCTCATGCCGTGCCCCCGCGCCGACCGGACCGCCCGCGGGCGGCCGTCATGACCGCGCCTACTTCGAGGACTCCTCCTTGATGTAGGCGATGAGGTTCTTCCGGTCCGTCGCGTCGGTCACCGGCTTGGCCAGGACCATCTTGGTGCCGGACACGACCTTCTGCGGTCCCTGCACCCATTTGTCGAGCGTCTCCGCGTTGAAGACGAGGCCCGAGTTCTTCAGGGCGTCGGAGAAACTGAAACCCTCGACCCCGCCGGCCTTGGCCCCGAACACGCCGTGCAGGCTCGGCCCCGCGCCGTTCTTGCCGGCCTCGAAGCTGTGGCAGGCGAAGCAGAGATGCCCCTGGAAGACCTTCTTGCCGGCCGCGGGATCGCCGCCGGACAGGTCGGCGGTTTCCGTGGCCGCCGGCGTGGCCGCCGGCGCGGCCGCCGGCGCGGCGGCCGGCTGCTCGGCCGGTGCGGCCGCGGCCGCCGGGGCTTGTTCCGGCTTCGCTTCGGCGGCCGGCGCCTCGGCGGGCTGGGCCGGAGCCTCGGCCGTGGCCGTGGGGGCCGCCTCTTGCGTCGCGCCTTCCTCGCCCTCGGTGCCGAAGAGATGGTTGCTCACGACCTTGATCACCATGACGACGAGGGCCGCGACCAGGATCGCGCCCAAAATCTTGGTGATCTCCATCTGCTTCATGATCTTCTCCTCCCCTTCCGGCCGTTGGCCCGGCCTCGTCTGCGTTTTTTCTGGCCCCGCCTTGGGGCGCGGTGTTCCGGGGCCGAAATTAGCCCGTCCGCCGGAAGGGGCGCAATGCGGAATTGCCCCGGAAACCGCCTTGGGCCGGCCGCGGCGCGCCGCCGAAAGGCCGCCTCGTGCGTTGACGGAAGGACCCGCCCCGGCCGATACTCCCGCGACTTTCGAGCGCCCGGTAGGGGGGTTGTTGCCGCCCGCGGCGGGCATCGGGGACCCCGCCGAGCCAGATGACGAAACGACCCAAACGCATGCCCAAGCGCCTTCCCGGGATCATCGCCTTCCAGGGCGAGGTGGGGGCGTATTCGGACGTCGCCTGCCGCGCCGCCTTTCCGAAGCTCCGCACGCTCGCCTGCGGCTCCTTCGAGGACGCCTTCGCGGCGGTCGAATCGGAGCGCGTGCGGTTCGCCATGATCCCGGTCGAGAACTCGGTGGCGGGCCGGGTCGCCGAGATCCACCAGCTTCTGCCGCACACGGACCTTCACATCGTCGCCGAGCATTTCGAGCGCGTGCACCACCATCTTCTCGCGCTGCCGGGTGCGAGGCTGTCGCAGGTCAGGACCGTGCACAGCCACGTCCACGCCCTCTCGCAGTGCCGCCGGTTCATCCGCTCGTTGAAGCTGATGCCGGTGGTCCATGCCGATACCGCGGGGGCCGCGGCCGAGGTCGCCGCGAAAGGCGACCGCAGCGCCGCCGCGATCGCCTCCGCGCTGGCCGGCAAGATCTACGGCCTCAGGTCGTTGAAATCCGGGATCGAGGACGCCGAGCACAACACCACGCGGTTCCTGGTGCTCGCCCGCGAGCCGGTGGATCCCAACCCGGCGAAGGGCCCGATCATCACCAGCTTCGTGTTCCGCGTGCGCAACGTGCCCGCCGCCGTCTACAAGGCGCTGGGCGGATTCGCCACCAACGGCGTCAACATGACGAAGCTCGAGTCGTACATGATCGGCGGCAATTTCACCTCGGCCCAGTTCTACGCCGACGTCGAGGGCCATCCCGAGCAGCAAAACCTGAGACTCGCTTTCGAGGAGCTCGAGTTTTTCTCCCACGAGGTGAAGATTTTGGGCGTCTATTACGCCGATCCGTTCCGCTACAAAGGCCGCCGGGCCAAGCAGGACTGACGCCGCCCCATCGCCCTTGCGACTCCTCCGCCCCAACCTGTTATAGTGAGCGCGGGAGGTTGGCGGTGGACGGATCGCTCGCCAATCCGGTCAGGTCCGGAAGGAAGCAGCCGTAACGAGATCGGGTCCGGGTCGCCTCGACCAACCTCCCACCGTGAGCGCAATCCTCCCGCCCTTGCCGGCGTGAACACCCTTATGGGGTCATGACGGAGCACGAAACGAGCGAAGGCTATCTCGTTCTGGCGCGCAAGCACCGGCCCGCCAGCTTTTCCGGCCTCATCGGCCAGGACGCCATGGTGCGCACCCTCAAGAACGCCATCGCGACGGGCCGCCTGGCGCACGCCTTCATCCTCACGGGCGTGCGCGGGGTGGGCAAGACCACGACCGCGCGGATCATCGCCCGGGCGCTCAACTGCGTGGGGCCGGACGGGACCGGCGGCCCGACCGCCGAGCCCTGCGGCCAGTGCGAGCATTGCCGCGCGATCGCGGAAGACCGGCACGTGGACGTCATCGAGATGGACGCGGCCAGCCGCACCGGCGTGGACGACATCCGCGAGCTCATCGAGGGCGTGCGCTACCGGCCGGTTTCGGCGCGCTACAAGGTCTACATCATCGACGAAGTCCACATGCTCTCGAAGCAGGCCTTCAACGCGCTGCTGAAGACCCTCGAGGAGCCGCCGGAGCACGTGAAGTTCATCTTCGCCACCACCGAGGTGCGGCGCGTCCCGGTGACCGTGCTGTCGCGCTGCCAGCGCTTCGACCTCAAGCGGGTCGAGCCCGAGGTCCTGACCGCGCATCTGACGCGGATCGCGGAGGAAGAGGGCGCGCGGATCGCGCCCGAGGCGATCGCGCTTCTGGCGCGCGCCGCCGACGGCTCGGTGCGCGACGGGCTGTCGCTCCTGGATACCGCGATCGCCCACGGCCCGGCCGAAGGAAGCGAGGCGATCGGGGAGAATCAGATCCGCGAGATGCTGGGCCTCGCCGACCGCGGCCTCATCATCGATCTCTTCGACAAGCTGATGGCCGGCGACATCCCCGCCGCTCTCGATCAGCTCTCGTCGCTCTACGCTTCGGGCGCCGACCCGGCGGTGGTCATGCAGGATCTCCTCGACGTCTGCCACTGGCTGACCCGCCTCAAGCTCGTTTCCGGCGCCGCCGAAAGCCCCGAGGTCCCGGCGGCCGAGCGCAAGCGGGGCGCGGCCATGGCGGAGCGGCTTTCGCTCGCCAGCCTGGCGCGGGCCTGGCAGATGCTGCTCAAGGGGTTGGGCGAGGTGCAGATGGCCCCGACCCCGCTCGCCGCCGCCGAGATGGTGCTGGTCCGGCTCGGCTATGCCGCCGACCTTCCGAGCCCGGCCGAGCTCGTGGAAAAGCTTTCGGGCGGCGCGTCGCTGGCGGCATCCGGCAACGGCGGCACGCCCCGGCCTTCCGGCCCCCGGCGCGCCGAAAGCGTCGAATCCTATGCCGACGAGCGCCCGCGCGCCTATTCCGGCTCGGGCGCGGCGGCGGCGCGCCGGCCCGCGCCCCGGGCCCAGGCGGAAGCGGAAAGCGAGGACGAGGCGGCGGGCGTGCCGGAGCCGGTCGGCTCGGCCGGCATCGATACCTTCGAGCAGGCGGTGGCGCTGTTTGCCGCCAACCGCGAAGCCGTGCTGCACGCCCATCTCCGCACCCATGTCCACCCGGTCCGTTTCGAGCCGGGCCGGATCGAGATCCGCCCCACGCCCCAGGCGCCGTCCAACCTCGCCAACCGCACGGGCGAGCTGCTCGGCCGGTGGACCGGACGGCGCTGGCTGGTGACGGTGTCGCAGGAGAAGGGCTTGCCGACGCTCGACGCGCGCGAGAGAGACGAGACCGCCCGGGTGCAGGCGCGCGCCGAGGCCGATCCGCTGGTGCGGGCGGTGCTCGAAACATTCCCCGGCGCCGCCATCGAGCGGATCCGGGAGCGGACCCGGCCCGATACCGACCCCGACAGCGAAGACGAGGCGTCATGAAGAATCTCGGCCAGATGATGAAGCAGGCCCAGGAAATGCAATCGCGCATGGCCGAGATGCAGAAACGCCTGGAAACCGAGGAGGTCACCGGCCAATCCGGCGGCGGGATGGTGCAGGTGACGCTGACCGGCAAGGGCGACGCGCGCCGCGTCACCCTCGATCCCGGGATCGTGGACCGCGAAGACAAGGAAGTCCTCGAGGACCTCATCGTCGCCGCCTTCAATGACGCCCGCGCCAAGGTCGAATCGCGCCTCGCCGAAGAGATGGCGCAGCTGACGGGCGGCCTCAATCTTCCGCCCGGCATGAAGCTTCCGTTCTAGACGGCTCTGGCGTCCCGCGCATGGCCGGGTCCGAGATCGAGCGGCTGATCGAGTTGCTCGCCAAGCTTCCGGGGCTCGGCCCGCGCTCGGCGCGCCGGGCCGCGCTCCATCTCCTCAAGCGCAAGGAACAATTGTTGAAGCCGCTCACCGCCGCGCTGGAAGACGCGGCATCGAACATGCGCGCCTGCAGCGTGTGCGGCAATCTCGACACCACCGATCCCTGCGCCATCTGCGCCAACCCGAAACGCGAGCGCAGCATCGTGTGTGTCGTCGAGGAGGTCGGCGATCTGTGGGCGATGGAGCGCTCCGGCGCGTTCAAGGGGCTCTATCACGTGCTGGGCGGCACGCTCTCGGCGCTCGACGGCGTCGGGCCGCAGGATCTCGCCATCGCGCCCCTCGTCTCGCGCGTCGAGGCGGGCGGCATCAAGGAGGTGATTCTGGCCATGAACGCCACCGTGGACGGCCAGACCACGGCCCATTACGTGGCCGAGCGCCTGGCCCCCACCGGTGTCGCGGTCACCAAGCTCGCCTATGGTCTTCCCGTCGGCGGCGAGATCGACTACCTCGACCAGGGAACGATCTCGGCCGCGCTCAAGACGCGCCGTCCCGCCTAGCCGCCCTCGGCGCGGCGCACGGGGGCTTGCAGCGCCGGCGCTTCGGCGGCTCCGTCCCCGATCTCGACCTCGCGGATTCGGTCACCCTTGGCCGTGATCTTCTCGGTCGAGGTCCGGATCAGGCGCACGTCCTCGACCGCGGCGTCGAAATGGCGCTGCAGATTGGCGACGCGCTGGTCGAGCCGGCCCACGTCCTCCATCATCTTCGCCACCTCCTGCTGGATCACGCCCGCCTGCTCGCGCATGCGCACGTCCTTCAGAACCGCGCGGATCGTGTTCAGCGTCGCCCACAACGTGGTCGGCGAAACCGTATAGACCCGGGCGCGGTGCGCCTTCTCGACGATGTCGGCGAAGTTGCCGTGAAGCTCGGCGTAGACCGCCTCGCTGGGCAGGAACATGAGGGCGGATTCCGCGGTCTCGCCGGGAATGATGTATTTCTCCGAGATCGCCCGGACATGGGCCATGATGTCGGACGCGAATCTCTTGCCGGCCTCGGCGCGCGCGGCGTCGTCCTTGGCGTCGTGCATCTGGCGATAGCTCTCCAGCGGGAACTTCGAATCGATCACGATGCTTCCCGGCGGGTTGGGGAGCTGGATCAGGCAGTCCGCGCGCTTGCCGTTGGACAGCGTCGCCTGGAAGGCATAGGCCGAGGGCGGCAGAACGCCCGCGACCAGGTCCTGGAGCTGAATCTCGCCGAATTCGCCGCGCCGCTGCTTGTTGGCGAGGATGTCCTGCAAGCCGACCACCTGGGCGGAGAGCTCGGTGATGTTCTTTTGGGCGGCATCGATCACGGCCAGCCGCTCCTTGAGGTCGGTCATGGAATTGTGGGTCTGGAGGGAGGTCTTCTCCAGGCTCTCGCCGACCCGGCGCGAGAGGTCGGCCAGCCGCTCCTCGACGCCGCGCGAGAGCGCGCGCTCCTGGGCCTGAAGGCGCTCGGCGAGCTGTGCCTGTGCCGCGGCTTGGCTTTCCGCCATCTGCGACAGCCGCCCCCGCACGCCCGCCAGCGTCACGAGCAACACCACGGCGACGAGCCCGATGGCGGCGGCGGCGATGAGGATGACGAGGCTCTGGTCCAAGGTTCGGCTCCGGGCTCGCGGGAAGACCCGATGCTACCATGGCCGGCGGGTCGCCGCGACCGGGCCAAAGCCTCGGCCCGGGCCGCTTGACGGCGCCAGGGGCAGGGCATAACTAGAACGAATCGAAAGGGAATCGAAGGCAACCGGAAGCGCGACATGGCGATCCTCTCCGTCCTCACCGCCCCCGATCCCCGGCTCAAGGTCGTCAGCAAGCCGGTGGAGAAGGTGGACGATTCCGTGCGCCGGCTCATGGACGACATGCTGGAGACGATGTACGCGTCCCAGGGCATCGGCTTGGCCGCGCCTCAGGTGGGGGTGGCGAAGCGGGTCATCGTGATCGACCTCGCCCGCGAGCGCGAGGGGGAAAAGCCCAATCCGATCAAGCTCGCGAATCCCGAGATCGTCTGGCGCTCGGAAGAGGAGATCGTGTGCGAGGAGGGCTGCCTGTCGGTGCCCGACCAGTATTCCGAGGTCTCGCGTTCCAAGGCGGTCAAGATCCGCTACCTCGATTACGAGAACGAGATCCGGGAGATGGAGGCCGAGGGCTATCTCGCCACCTGCATCCAGCACGAGATCGACCATCTGAACGGCGTGCTGTTCATCGATCATCTGTCCTCCCTGAAGCGCAACATCATCCTGCGAAAACTCACCAAGGCGCGCAAACTCGCCCTTTCCGCGCCCGCGTGACGCGATGCGGCGACTGCGCGTCGTCTTCATGGGCTCGCCCGGGTTCGCGGTGCCGGCGCTCGAATCGCTGATAAGCGCCGGCACCGAGATCGTCCGCGTCTACTGCCAGCCTCCGCGCCCGGCCGGGCGCGGCCGCAAGGAGCGCGCCTGTCCCGTCGAGGAAGCGGCGCGGCGCCACGGGCTCGAGGTGCGCGCGCCGAAAAGCCTCAAGGGTGCGGCGGAACAAGAGAGCTTTGCGGCCCTTCGTCCCGACGCCGCGGTGGTCGCGGCCTATGGCCTGCTGCTGCCGCCCGCGATCCTGAAGGCGCCGCGACTGGGCTGCCTCAACATCCATCCTTCGCTGCTGCCGCGCTGGCGCGGCGCGGCACCCATCCCCCGCGCCATCCTGGCGGGCGACCGCGAAACCGGCGTCACGATCATGGCCTTGGATGAGGGGCTCGACACCGGCGCCATCGTTCTCATGGAGCGCGCCGCCATCGGCCCGGAGACGACCGCGGGCGAGCTCGGCGCGGAGCTCGCGAATCTCGGCGCGCGGCTCGTGCTCGCCGCCCTCGAGGGCCTCGATTCCGGCACCCTCTCCCCGCGCCCGCAACCCGGTGAAGGGGCGACTTACGCGCCGAAGCTTCAGCCCGGCGAGGAGCGCCTCGACTGGCGGGAAAGCGCCGGCCTGCTCGCGCGCAAGGTCCGCGCCTTCGCCCCGCGCCCCGGAACCTGGTTCGATCTGGACGGCGAGCGCATCCGCGTGCTCGCGGCGGCCGCCGAAGAGCCGGCAACAAAAGCCGCCCCCGGAACCGTGCTCGACGACCGGCTCTTGATCGCCTGCGGAAACGGCGCGCTTCGCCTTCTCGCGGTGCAGCGCGCCGGGCGCGCGGCGATGGCGGCGGACGCCTTCCTGCGCGGGCGCCAAGTGGCGGCGGGCACCGTGCTCGCAAGCCCCGCCTGAGGGGCCGCGCGATGCCCCGCTACCGCATCACGGTGGAATACGACGGCCGCGGCTTCGTCGGCTGGCAGCACCAGAAGAACGGCGTCTCGATCCAGGAAGTGCTGGAAGAGGCGATCTTCCGCTTCCGTGGCGAGCGGGTGCGCGTGTTCGGCGCCGGGCGCACCGACGCGGGCGTCCACGCGCTGGGCCAGGTCGCCCATTTCGACCTCGCGCGCGGCGCGAAGCCGGACACCGTCCGCGACGCCCTCAACTTCCACCTCAAGCCCGCGCGGGTGTCGGTGCTGGCGGCGGCGGCGGTTCCGGACAGCTTTCATGCCCGCTTGAGCGCGAAGAGCCGCGCCTATCTCTACCGCATCGTCAACCGCCGCTCCCCGCTCACCCTCGACGCCGGGCGGGCTTGGCATGTCGTGGCCCCGCTCGATCACGAGGCGATGCACGAGGCGGCCCAGGCGCTGGTCGGGCGCCACGATTTCTCGACCTTCCGCGCCAGCCTGTGCCAGGCGAAATCGCCGGTCAAAACCCTCGACGTGCTCGCGGTCGAGAGGAAGGGCGACGAGATCCGGATTCACGCCCGCGCCCGCTCGTTCCTGCACCATCAGGTCCGCAACATCACCGGAACCCTGAGCCTGATCGGCGAAGGAAGATGGCAGACGGGGGACGTGGCGTCCGCGCTCGCCGCACGCGACCGCGCCCGGGGCGGCCCGACCGCGCCGGCCGAAGGGCTCTATCTGACCGAGGTGGTCTACTAGCCGGCGGGCGCGCCGGTCACGCCGCCCGCGACGGCGCTGATCATCAGCGTCAAGACCATGTCCAGCCCCACCACGCCGGCCGCCGCGAAGCCGGCGATGGCGAGAGCGGTGCGGGCGATGAACCAGTAATAGGCGAGAATGGCGAGAAACGCGGCGGCGCGGATCAGCGCGCCCGTCCCCGTTCCCAGCGCCAAGCCTTGAACGACGACCTCCACCCCCACGAACAGGAGCATTTGCGGCACCGCCGCCCAGTTGTACGCGACGATGTAGCCGATGTAGCGCCCCTCGCGTTCCAGCATCCGGGCGACCGGGATCATGGCGACCGGAAACGCGACCCATCCGATCACATAGGCGAGCCCCGTCACGATCGCGTCGTGGGTGGAAAGGGAGACGCCGCCGTCGGGCTCGAGCAGCGCGACGGCGAGATAACCCGGCGCCACCAGCACGGCGGCGAAGAACGAGCGCCAGAACCCGTCGAGCGTCCGGTTGAAGAGGCCCATGCCGTCCTCGTGGAGCGAGGCCAGCCGGAAGGCCCCGTAGATCGAGGAAGCCACTTCTTGTGTGCCGATCATCGCGCGAGCGCGGGCCCGCTGCGCGAAAAGAACCGCTCCAGGACGTCCTCGTAGATCGCGGTCAGCGTTTCGAGGTCGGCGATCTCCACCGATTCGTCCACCCTGTGCATGGTGGTGCCGACAAGGCCCAATTCGGCGACGGGGCAATAATGATGAATGAAGCGCGCGTCGGAGGTGCCGCCGGCGGTGCTGAACTCCGGCCTGAATCCGAGCCGCGATTCGACCGCCTCCGCGACGGTTTCGGCCAATGCGCCCGGCGGGCAAAGGAAAGCCTCGCCGGAGACCTCGATCGCCAGATCGTAAGTGCCGCCGAGTGCGGCCTGGACCTTGTCGAAGCTCTCGCGCAACCGCTTGCCGAGACTTTCGCCCGTGTGGAGATCGTTGAACCGGATATTGAAACTGGCCTTGGCCGTGGCCGGGATCACGTTCGAGGCGGGATTGCCGACATCCACCGTGGTGATGGTGATCATCGAAGGCTGGAATTGCTCGGTCCCGGAATCGAGCGGCTCGGCCGTGATCGAATCCAGCATGCGCAGCAGCTTCGGTATCGGATTGTCGGCGAGATGCGGATAGGCCGTATGCCCCTGAACGCCGTGGACCGTCAGGTGCGCGGTCAGGCTGCCGCGCCGGCCGATCTTCACCGTGTCGCCCAAGCGCTTGGCGCTGGTCGGCTCGCCGACGAGGCAGGCGTCGATCTTCTCGCCGTGCTCGGCCGCCCAGCGCAGAACCTTGGCCGTGCCGTTGACGGCCGGGCCCTCTTCGTCGCCGGTGATGAGCAGGCTGATCGAACCCCGCAATTCCTTGCCGTGCGCGCCGATGAAACGCGTCGCCGCGGCGACGAAGCAGGCGATCGCCCCCTTCATGTCGGCGGCGCCGCGCCCGAAAAGCCGGCCGTCGCCGATCTCCGCGCCGAAAGGATCGACGGTCCAGGATTCGCGCCGCCCCACCGGCACCACGTCGGTATGGCCGGCGAAGCAGAAATTGGGCTGGCCGCGCCCCCAGCGCGCATAGAGATTCGCCACATCCGGCGTTCCCGCATGGGAGAAAATGAGGCGATGGCACTCGAAGCCGACGCCTTCGAGCAGGTCTTCCAGGACATCGAGGGCGCCGGCGTCCTGCGGGGTGACGCTCGGGCAGCGGATGAGGTCGCGCGCCAGATCCAAGGCTTCTGCGGCGGCGCGGGCGAAGGTCACGTGCGGAGCAATTCGTTGATGGAGGTTTTGGCCCGGGTCTTTTCGTCGACCCGTTTCACGATCACCGCGCAGTAAAGCCCGGGACCCGGGCTGCCGTCGGGAAGCGGGGCCCCGGGCAACGTTCCCGGAACAATGACGGAATAAGCCGGCACCCGGCCCTGGTGAACGGCGCCGGTCGCACGGTCCACGATCTTGGTCGAGGCGCCGATATAGACGCCCATCGCCAGCACCGAGCCCTGCTCGACGACCACGCCCTCGGCGACCTCGGCGCGGGCCCCGATGAAGCAGCCGTCCTCGACGATGACCGGAGTGGCCTGCACCGGCTCGAGCACGCCGCCGATGCCGGCGCCGCCGGAGAGATGCACGTTGCGGCCGATCTGGGCGCAGGAACCCACGGTCGCCCAGGTGTCGATCATGCTTCCCGATTCGACCCGGGCGCCGACATTGATGAAACAGGGCATGAGCACGACCTTGGGCGCGATGTAGGCCGAATGGCGGACCCACGCGCCCGGCACCGCGCGGAACCCGCCTTGCCGGAACCGTTCCTCGTTCCAGCCGGCGAATTTGGCGGGCACCTTGTCGAACCACGTCGCCTCGCCGTGCGAGGTGTCGCGCGGCCCGCCCAGCGTCACCACCATGTCGCGGAGCTGGAAGGAAAGAAGGATCGCCTTCTTCACCCACTGGTTGACCCGCCACGCGCCGTCGACCTTCGCGGCGACCCGGATCTCCCCCGAATCGAGGAGTTCGAGCGTTTCGTCGACCGTCTCCCGGATCTCGCCGCGGCTGTAGACGGTGATCTCGCCGCGCTTTTCCCAAGCGGCGTCGATGGCCGTTTCGAGGTCTTGGATGGTCATGAGGTTTGGCCCCGGGCGGGTTTTGACAAGGACGTGTCAAAACATGCGGGAGGCCGGCGGGGCTGTCAACGCCGCGGGGCGCGGTCCGGGCGGCGCGCGGCGATCGCCCCTTCGAGCCAGGCGACGAGATCGTCCGTCTCGTGGTGGACAAAGGAGGGGCGGCCCTCGGCGGCCTCCGCCCAGTGCGTGGCGTTGCGCACCCACACCGTCGTCATTCCGAGCGCGGCCGCGGGTGCCAGGTTGCGGGAAAGGTCCTCGAACAAGGCGGTGGCGCCCGGGGTCAGGTTGTGGCGGCGGACCAAGGCCCGGTAGGCGGCGGGGTCCGGCTTCGAGAGATAGTCGGCGGCGGCAATGTCGAACACCGCGGCGAAATGGCGGGCGACGCCCAGGCGGTCCAAGACCTTTTCGGCGTGCCCCGAAGAGCCGTTTGTGAAGACGATCTTTGCGCCCTCGAGGCGCGCGAGCGCCGTATCGAGGGCCGGGTCGGGCGCCAGGATCGAAACGTCGATGGCGTGGACGTAATCGAGAAACAGATCCGGCGCAATCCCATGATTGAGCATGAGGCCGCGAAGCGTCGTGCCGAAGTCGCGGAAATACGCCTTCTGGATGCGGCGCGCCTCGTCCGGCGCCACCCGCAGCTCCGCCGCGATGAACTCGGCCATGCGCCGGTCGATCTCGGCGAACAGGTTGGATGAGGCCGGATAGAGCGTGTTGTCGAGGTCGAAGACCCAAGCCTCGATATGGTTAAGACTTGGTTTCTCCGCGGCCGCGGCGGGGGAGGGAGCCATGCTGGCTAGTGTGGGGTTGCCGCGGCCCGCGTGCAACCCCGCCAGGCGCGCGAACGAGGGACAAGGCAAACATTCCTTAAGCTGTCTTGGTTAAGCTTTGGGATCGCGGCCAACCGCCGGGGCGGGACCCCGGGCGGCCCGGCCCGCAATTGCGTGGGGATGGGGTCCGGAACATGTCCGATGCCCGCAAGGATCGGTCTGAAGGCGGCGCGGCGCCTGCCGGTCTGCGCCACGAGCGCGACCGTTACGTCGCGTTCGCGTTCTGCGGCGCCGACATCCTCATCGAGCTCGATTCCCGGCACATGATCACCTACGCCGGCGGCGCCACCGTGGCCCTCACCGGCAGGCCCGCGGGCGGCCTGGTGGGCACCTCTGTCTTCGACCTGCTGCCGCCGAGCGAACAGCCGCTGCTGCGCCGGCTCCTCGACCGCGCGGCGAGGGGGGCGCGCCTGGAGCAAACGGGCCTGCATGTGGTCGGGTCGTCGGGGCACAGCGTTCCCCTGACGATCGGCGGCTATTATCTGCCGGATCTCGGCGGCCATTATTTCCTGGCGCTACGGATGCAGGAATCGGTGTCGCCCGCCGTGGCGCTGGAGGCGGCGGCCCACGACCTCGAATCCGGCCTTCTGGGCTCGGGCGGTTTCTCCGAGGTCGGGGCGGCGCGATTGCGCGAGGCGCTCAGCCGCGGCACGGCGACAACCTTCACCGTCCTCGACCTGAACGGCCTGAACGACCTTCGCCAGCGGCTCGATGTCGAATCCCGCCGCGAGCTCATGTTCACGCTCGGCAACGCGTTGCGCGAAAGCTCGCTCGGCGGCGAATCGGCCGGCGCGCTCGGGCAGGAACGCTACGGCGTGCTGCACGAATCCAACCTCGACGTGAAGGTCCTGAAAACCAGGATCGACCGCCTCGCCGCGGACATCGACCCCGAGCATCGTGGCATCGACGTGAAGGCGGCGGCGGTGAGCATGGGCAGCCAGGGCCTCGACGGAGCCGACGCGGCCCGCGCCTTCGTTCATGCCGTCAAGCATTACGAGAAATCGGAAGGCGACAACCTCAGCATCGACAGCATGACCGAGGGCCTCTCGCAGCATATGGAAGAGACGGTGCGGCGCATCGGCAACGCGCGCTCGGTCATCGCGTCGCGGGCCTTCGACGTCGCCTTCCAGCCCATCGTCGAACTGGAAACGCGGCGCGTCCATCATTTCGAGGCACTCATGCGCCTGCGCGACGGCGCGGGGGTATCGCCCTTCCAGTTCGTGCACTTCGCCGAGGAAGTCGGCATGGTCTGCGAATTCGACATCGCCATGTGCCGCCGTGTGATCGGCTGGCTGGACGAGGTCCGGAAAGCGGGCAAGGAATACGTCGTCGCGGTCAATGTGTCGGGCCGTTCGCTCTCCTCCCTCGAATTCGTGGCCGACCTCCTCAATCTCCTGAATAAGAACGAATGGCTTGCGGGAAAGCTTTTCTTCGAGCTCACCGAATCCGCGAACATCTCGGACTTGGCTCGGGCCAACGCGATCATCCAGAAGCTGAGGAAGTCCGGATTCCGCGTCTGCCTCGACGATTTCGGCGCCGGCGAATCCGCCTTCCATTACCTGCGGGCGCTGGACGTGGACATGGTCAAGATCGACGGAAGCTATGTGCGCGACTCGCTCGCCGTGGCCAAGGACCGCCACTTCCTGAAGTCGATTGCGGGCCTGTGCAACGATCTCGAGATCAGCACCATCGCCGAGATGATCGAACAGGAGAACACGATCAAGCTTCTGCGCAGCTGCGGCGTAAGGTTCGGCCAGGGCTATCTGTTCGGCCGTCCCTCCCTCGACATCACCTCTTTCGATGCGCGCCGCTCGAGCGGGCGTGCGGCGCACGCGGTGGCGCGGGCGGTGTCGTAATGAGGGGCGGCCTCCTCGAAAGCGCTTCGGCCCTATTCCGGCCGGGGCGGGGCCTGCGGCGCGCGCTCGTCCGCCTGTTCGAGCCCGGCGGGCCGTTCGCCCGGTTTCCGGGACCCGTGGCCTGCGTCGACGGCGGCGGCACGGTATTGGCCGCGAACGGCAAGGCGGGCGACATGCTGGCCGAAGCTGCCCGGGGCGCCGCCTCGAAGCTGGGACAGGCGCTTCGCCAGGCGCTCGCCGAGGGGTCGGCAACCGCCGCCGCCCTCGTCGTGCCGGAAACGCAATCCACGGTCTCGGTCACGGTGGTGCCCGTCGGCGATAACGGCGCGGGGAGTCCGGCGCGGGGCGCCCTGCTGCTCGGCTACGACATGACGCTGATGCGGAACTTGCGCACGGCGCTCACCGAATCGCGGCAGCGGTACAAGGATCTGGTCGAAATCTCCAGCGACTTCGCCTGGGAGACGGGCGCCGACGGCAAGCTCGTGTTCGTCTCGCCGCGCGGGGCGCTCGGGTACCGGGCCGAGGACATGGTGGGACGCGATCCCGGCGAGTTCCTGGCGGTCGATTCCTACGACGACGCGGCGTTGCCCTTCGGGGCCAAGGCCGCGCAGGAAGATGTGACGGTCTGGGCGCGCGGTGCCGACGGCGGCCGCGCCTGCCTCCTGGTTTCCTGCGTGCCGCTCTATGACGAGACCGGCGGTTGGCGCGGAGCCCGCGGCGTGGCCCGCGACGTGACCGACGCGCGCGACCGCGACTCGGCGCTCGCCCGCGCCCGCGCGCGAGAGCAGCTTCTCGCCTATATCGTGCGCCAGATCCGCGACGAGATCGTGCCCCAGGACATGATGAACGCGGCCGCCGCGACGATCGCGAAGGGCTTCGGGGCGGCCGCCTGCCGCATTCATCGCGCCGCTCCCGGCGGTGGATTCGGGCTGGCGGCGGAATTCGGCAAGGTGCCCGGAGTTCCCGAAGCGCCGCTGGCGGCGCTGACGTTCGAGGCCGACCGCTGCCGCGCCGCCGCCGGGGATCACGTCGTTCTGGCGATGGCGACGCGCTACCGCCATGCGGTGAATGGCGCGATATCGCTGTGGCGCGGCAACGGCGGGCGCGACTTCGACGGCGACGACCTCGATCTTTTGGGCGAGGTGGCGAGCCAGATCGGCATCGCCATCGAGCAGCTCGCCAACCACGAGGAGCTGGAGCGCGTGAGCCGGATCGATGCGCTCACCGGCCTGCTCAACCGCCGCGTCTTCATAACCGAGATGTCCGGCCGCCTGGCCGAGGCCGAACGCAGCGGCTGGCGCGGCGCGCTGTGCTATCTCGATCTCGACAATTTCAAGTCGGTCAATGACTGCCACGGCCACCACCGCGGCGACACGGCGCTTGTCGCGGTCGCGGACGTCCTGCGCGCCCATGTCCGCGAGGACGATCTCGTGGCGCGCGTGGGGGGCGACGAATTCGCGCTGTGGCTGGAGAAGATGGACGGCCCGGGTGCGCTCGCCAAGGCCAATGCCTTGCTGGCGACGGCGGGAGAGCTCGCGGGATACTCGGGAGACGCCGCGCATCCGCTCGGCTTCTCGATCGGAATCGCCGTCTTCGAGCCGGGGACGGGCCGGCGGCTCGACCAGCTCATGGCTGAGGCGGACGAGGCCATGTACCTGATCAAGAAGGCGGGCAAGGGCGGCGTCGAGCTGGCGCGGGCCGCCGTGCCCCGCCCGCGGGCGGTGATGGGGGCGTCGGGATGAGGAAAGCGCTGGGGCGCATCGCCGGCGCGCTGAAGCTGCCGCGCAAGCCGCTCAGCTACGAGGAGGAAAAGCGTCTCGCCCGGCACGACGACGTGGCGGTGCGCGCGAAGCTTGCCGCGCGCGACGACGTGCGCCCGGAAATCCTCTATTACCTCGCCGAAGACCCCGCGCCCGAGGTACGCCGAAACATCGCGGCGAACGCCAACGCCCCGCGTCACGCCGATCTGCTCCTCGCCCGCGACGGCGACGAGGTGGTCCGCACCGATCTCGCCGGAAAGATCGCGCGCCTGGCGCCCGGGCTTTCCGCCAACGAGCAGGAGCAGGTCGGGCGCATGACGTACCAGGTTCTCGAGATCCTGGCGCGCGACCAGCTGGCGCGGGTGCGCCGCATCCTGGCGGAAACGCTGCAGGACGTGGCCGATGCGCCCGCCGAAATCATCCGCCAGCTGGCCCGCGACACCGACATCGAGGTCTCGGGGCCGGTACTGCGGTCGTCGCCGGTGCTCACCGACGAGGACCTGCTCGAGATCATCCGCAGCTGTCCGATCGCCGGGCCGCTGGCCGCCATCTCGCAGCGCGCCAACGTGGCCGAAACGGTGAGCGACGCCATCGCCCAATCCGATGATGTCGCGGCAATCGGCGCGCTGCTGGCCAATCCCAGCGCCCAGATCCGCGAGGAGACGCTGGACCACCTCATCGACCGCGCCCCCGAGGTCGAGGCATGGCACGCCCCCTTGGCGCGCCGTCCCAAGCTCTCGCCCCGGGCGGTGACAAAGATCGCGGGCTTCGTCGCCGATTCCCTGATCGAGGTCCTCCAGGCCCGCGGCGACCTCGACCCGAACACGGTCAAGGTGTTGCAAAACGAGCTTCAGAGCCGGCTCGACCGCGAGGCCGCCGCGCCGTCCGACGACGCGGGCGGTCCGCGGCGCAAGGCGCGGCCCCGGGCGAACGGGGGCGAAACCCGGCAACCTGCGGCCGCGGCGGCCGCCCGAGCCGGGGGCGCGGGCGACCCGCTCCTCGCCGAGGTCCGGGCGCTGCAGGCGGACGGCCAGCTGAGCGAGGAAGCCATCTCCGAAGCGCTTGCCGCCGGCAACCGGCGCTTCGTCGCCGCCGCGCTCGCGGTGCTCTCCAATCAGTCGCTGGCCCTGGTCGAGAAGGTCGCCGAATCGCGCAGCGCCCGCGGCATCACCGCGCTGTGCTGGAAGGCCGGGCTCGGCATGCCGCTCGCGACCCGGCTCCAGATCCGCTTCGCCCACATCGCGCCCGACTCCCTGGTCCAGCCGCTGGGCGCGGAAAAGTATCCCCTGACGCCGGAAGAGATGGACTGGCAGCTCGACTTCTTCGCGACGATGGTTCCAGCCGGCGGGGAACCGGCCGCGGGACGGCGATAGCGGCGCGGCGCAGGCCGCCTCAGCGGCCGGAGTGGATGAGCGTGCCGACGCCGTGCTCGGTGAAGATCTCGAGCAGAAGCGCGTGCGGCACGCGCCCGTCGATGATGACCGCGGCTTCGACTCCCGACTGAACCGCCTCCATGCAGGTTTCGACCTTGGGGATCATGCCGCCTGAGATCGTCCCGTCCCCGATTAGGGCCTGCGCTTTTTCGACCGACAGCTCGGTAACGAGCTTCTTGTCTTTGTCCAGCACGCCGACGACATCGGTGAGAAGCAGCAGCCGCGTCGCCTGGAGCGCGGCCGCCACCGCGCCCGCCGCGGTGTCGGCGTTGATGTTATAGGTTTCGCCGTCCGCGCCCAATCCCAGCGGCGCGATCACCGGAATGATGTCGGCGCTCTCGAGGGTGGCGAGCATGTTCCGCCGCACGACCGTCGGCTCGCCGACGAAGCCGAGGTCGAGTATCTTCTCGATGTTCGAGGTTTCGTCGCGAACCGTGCGCCGAAGCTTGCGCGCCTCGATCATCCCGCCGTCCTTTCCGGAGAGGCCGATCGCGGTTCCGCCGGCCTCGAAGATGGCGCGCACGATTTCTTTGTTGATCGAGCCCGAGAGCACCATCTCGACGATGCCGACGGTTTCCCTGTCGGAGACCCGCAGGCCGTCGACGAACGAGCTCTTGATCTTGAGGCGCTCGAGCATGGCGCCGATCTGCGGCCCGCCGCCGTGCACGACAACGGGGTGGATTCCCACCTGCTGCAGCAACACCACGTCACGCGCGAACAGGCGCGAGAGCTCGGGATCGCCCATGGCGTGGCCGCCGTATTTGATGACGAAGCTGCGCCCCGAATAGCGGCGCATGTAGGGGAGTGCCTCGGAAAGCGTCTTGGCCTTGGCGAGGAAGATTTCCCGGTCGCTGTCGTTCTTGGGCGCCATGGCGCTGGACTGTACCGGAATTACCCGATTCGGGCCAGCCTCAGGCCGCGAGCTCGGCGAGCGCCGCCCGCAACTCGGCGATGCCGCGCCCGGTTCGCGCGCTCGTGACCATGATCTCGGGGTGGGCCGCGGGGTGGCCCTTCAGCTCCTGGGCGAGCCCGGCGCAAAGCCGCGCCAGCGGCCCCTCCTTGACCTTGTCCGATTTGGTGAGCACCGCCTGATAGGAAACGGCCGCGGCGTCGAGGCGCGCCATCACCTCGCGGTCGGCCGCGGTCGGCCCCAGCCGCGCGTCGATCAACAGGCAGACCCGGCGCAAAGGAGCGCGGCCCTTGAGATAGCCCTCGACCAGCCGTCCCCAGGCCGCCTTCTCGCGTTTGCCGGCCCGCGCGTAGCCGTAGCCGGGAAGATCCACCAGCGTGAGACGTTTGCCCAGCGAGAAGAAATTGATCTGGCGCGTGCGCCCGGGCGTGCGCGAGACCTTCGCCAGCATCTGCCGGCCCGTGAGCGCGTTGACGAGCGAGGATTTGCCGACGTTGGAACGCCCCGCCAGCGCGACCTCGGGGAGGCGGCCTTCCGGAATCCCATCGGGCGAGGCGGCGCCCGTGACGAAGCGGCATTCCCGGGCGAACAGCTTGCGGCCACGCTCCAGGCGCTCCGCCCCTTCGGTGTCGGCGCCGGCTTCGCCGCCTGCTTTGCGCCGCGCCGCCATCGCGCGCCTTACGCCCTTTTCACCTCGGCGCGGCGCATGATGACCCATTGCTGGGCGACGGAAAGCACGTTGTTCCATGCCCAGTAGATGACCAGCCCCGCCGGGAACCGGGCGAGCAGGAAGGTGAAGACGATGGGCAGCAGGGAGAAGATGCGCGCCTGCATGGGATCGGGCGGCTGCGGGTTCATGCGCTGCTGCAGGAACATGGTAATGCCCATGATGATCGGCCACACGCCGATCATGAGGAAATGCAGATAGTGCGGCGGCTGCCAGGGAACGGCGCCGAAAAGCGTCAGCACGTCGAGCGGGTCCGGTGCGGAAAGGTCCCTGATCCAGCCGAAGAACGGGGCGTGACGCATTTCGATGGTGACGAACAGGACCTTGTAGAGGGCGAAGAACACCGGGATTTGTATGACCACCGGCAGGCAGCCCGCCGCCGGATTCACCTTCTCCCGCTTGTAGAGATCCATCATCTCCTGGTTCAGCGCCACGCGGTCCTCCTTGAAGCGCTCGCGCAGCTTCAGAATCTCGGGCTGCAGCGCGCGCATCTTGGCCATCGCCCGGTAGGACTTGTTGGCGAGCGGGAAGAAGAACGCCTTGATGATCACGGTGAGCAGGAGAATGGCGAGGCCGAAATTGCCGAGCCACCCGTTGAAGAAATTGAGGATGTAGAAGATCGGCTTCGTCAGGAAATAGAACCAGCCGAAATCGACGGCGAGATCGAACCGGTCGATGTGGTCCGCGTTCTTGTAATGGTCGAGGAGTCGCACCACCTTCGCCCCGGCGAAAAGGCGGCTCTGGTAATCGACGCTCGCTCCGGGCGCGACCGTCTGCGCTGCGCCGAGGAAATCCGTCTGATAGACGTCGACCCCGCCCCGGTCCACGTAGCGGAAATGCGCCTTCACCTTCGCGGAAGGATCGGGAATGACGGCCGCCAGCCAGTATTTGTCGGTGATTCCGATCCAGCCGCCCGTGCTCGCCAGCTCGGTCGGCGATTCCTCCTTGAGGCTCTTGTATTTGAGCTCGTGCAGGGTGCCGTCGAGGACGCCCAGCGGGCCTTCGTGGAGGATGTAGTAGCCCAGCGTCTTGGGCGTGCCGGTGCGGGATATCAACGCGTAGGGAAAAAGCGTGACCGGCGCGCTCCCCTGGTTCTCCACGCGCTGGGTGACGGTGAACATGTAATCCTTGTCGAGCGCGTATTTGCGCACGAAGGTCAGGCCCTGGCCGTTGTCCCAGGTCAGCGTCACCGGCTGCTCGGGCGTGAGCGTGTCGTGGTCCGCCCGCCACAGCGTGTCGGGACCGGGCAGCGCCGCGCCCTTGCCGGCCCCGGCCACCCAGCCGGCCTCGGCGAAATAGGGATGCTCCGTCCCGGGCGGCGAGAACAGATCGATGTCGGGGCTCTTCGGATCGGTGGTGACGTGGTACCCCGTGAGTTCCACGTCGTCCACGCGCGCGCCCTTGAGCGCGATCGACCCGTGGATGCGGGGCGAGCGGATCGTCACGCGCGGGCTCTTTGCCAGCGCCTCCTGCAGGGTCTCGGGCGCGGCCGCCGCGGGCGCGGCCGGCGCCCCGGGCGCGGTCGGCGTTACGGCCTGCGGCGCCTGCTCGGTGGGCGCCGTCGGCGGCGCCGTCGTCGTTTCCTGGCGGGCCGCCTCTTGCTGCGCGCGCTGCCGCTCGATCCGGGGCATCTCGACGAAGAACTGCCAGGCGATCAGAATCGCGATCGACACCACGACGGCGAGCAGAAGATTGCGCTGGTTATCCATGACGGCACCGCGGCGGCTGGGAACCTTCCGGCCGCGCCTCCGGGACGGGATCGAAGCCGGCCTCGCCCCAGTGGTGGCAGCGCAGCAGCCGCAGCACGGCGAGGCGCGTGCCCTCGACGGCGCCGAAGCGGGTCAAGGCCTGGCGCGCGTATTCCGAGCAGCTCGGGTGGAACCGGCAGCTCGGCGTCAGGAGCGGCGAGATCGCGAGCTGGTAGAACCGCACCAGCGCGCGAAGGAAGAGCGCGGGCAGCGCCGCCGGATCAACCGCGCGCATGCTTCCGGCTCGGTTGGCGATGTCGGCGGCGGCCCGGCGCGGTCCCGCTGCGGGCCTTCTCCGAACTGAGCTTGCGCAGGGCGCCGGCGAGATCGGCCACCAGATCGGCGAACGGGCGCTTGAGGGTCTCGCGCCGCGCGATGACGACGTAGTCGTGGCCGCGAAGCGCGTCGCGCTCCAGAACCTCGCTTGCGGCGGCGCGCAAGCGGCGGCGCGCCCGGTTTCGCTCGACGGCGTTGCCGACCTTCCGGGTAACGGTGAAACCGACCCGGGGATCGTCGTGGGGTTCCTTGTGAGCGGCGGGTTCATGAGTTGGCTGAAGGGCGGCCTGAAGGATGAGGCCGGGTTTGACGCATTTATGGGATGCCGCCGCCACCCGCAGGAAGTCCGAGCGCGACTTCAAGCGCCCGAGGCCCACGGGCACACCGGCTAAGCCGACAGGCGCTTGCGGCCCTTGGCCCGGCGGTTGGAAATCACCCGCCGGCCGGCCACACTTCCCATGCGCTTGCGGAAGCCGTGCCGCCGCTTGCGGACCAGTTTGCTCGGCTGGTAAGTGCGCTTCACGTGCGTGACTCCGTCGTCGGGGGCTGAAAATCGGGCGAGGCCGCGTGTATACGGGCTTGACCGGCGGAAGTCAATGTCCGACCAGCGATTTCAGCGTTTGCCGGCCCGCCGGGACGCCGCGGAAAAGGCGGCACGACGGCCCTCACATCGCGGTGAAATCGGCCCCTTTCGACCTCACCCGAAGGTGAGTGGCCGCCGGCCGGACCCCATGTTACATAACGGCCACTTCTTCACGGCTTGGCCCCGGCCGGAAGCGGGCCAAAAAGGGCGGTTCGGGGCGAGGAACAGCGGTGCGAAAGCCCATGAGCGCGGCCGAAACCCCCCATCAGCGGAGCCGAGCGGCGTTCGCGCTTCGCCGCTTCCTGCCGCTCGCGCTCCTGGCGGCGGGGCTCGCCGCCTTCTTCGCGCTGCGGCTCGATCGCTACCTGTCGCTCTCCGTGCTCGCCGACAACCGCGAGGCCCTGCTCGCCTGGGTCGAGCGGTCCGGCGCCCTCGCGCCGCTCGCCTTCGTCGCCGTCTATGCGCTGGCCACCGCCACCTCGGTTCCGGGGGGCGCGGTGCTCACCATCGCCGGCGGCTTCCTGTTCGGCACCGTGCTGGGGACCGTTTATGCCGTCATCGGCGCCACCATCGGCGCGACGGCGGTGTTCCTGGCGGCGCGCACCGCCTTGGGCGAGCCCTTGCGGGCGCGCGCCGGTCCCTGGCTGCGCAAGATGGAGGCGGGCTTTCGCGAGAACGCGACGAGCTATCTCCTCGTCTTGCGTCTCGTGCCCCTGTTTCCCTTCTGGCTCGTGAATCTGGTGCCGGCGTTCCTCGGCGTTCCGTTCTCGGTCTACGTCGCCACCACGTTCATCGGCATCATTCCCGGCACCGCCGTCTACAGCAGCGTCGGCAACGGGCTCGGCGCCTTGGTCGAGGCCGGCCGCATGCCAGACCTCGGTCTCGTCACCCGGCCGGAGATCCTGGGACCGCTGGTGGCGCTCGCCGCTCTTTCGCTCGTGCCGGTCGGTTACAAATGGCTGAAGGCGCGGCGTGCGCGCGGATAGCGCGGCGCCCCGGAACGGATCAAGGGGACATGTGATGCCGCGGCATTGTGTCGATCTGTGCGTCATCGGCGCGGGATCGGGAGGGCTCAGCGTCGCCGCCGCGGCGGCCCAGATGGGCGCGGCCACCGTCCTCATCGAGAAAGGGCGGATGGGCGGCGACTGCCTCAACTACGGCTGCGTCCCCTCGAAATCGCTGCTCGCCGCCGCCCATGCGGCGGCCGATGCGCGCAAGGCGGCGCGCTTCGGTGTCGATTGCGGCGAGCCCGCGATCGACGACGCACGGGTCTATGCCCACATCCGCTCGGTGATCGCGGCGATCGCGCCCAACGATTCGGCGGAGCGGTTCGAGGGCCTGGGCGCCACCGTCATCCGCGCCCCGGCGCGGTTTACCGGCCCGCGCGAGGTCGAGGCCGGCGATCACCGCATCTTTGCACGGCGCTTCGTGATCGCGACCGGCTCCTCCCCCCTGATTCCCGCCGTGCCGGGGCTGGAGACCGTTCCCTTCGACACCAACGAGACGGTGTTCGAGCGCCAAAGGCTGCCGCGCCGGCTCATCGTCATCGGCGGCGGGCCCATCGGGATAGAAATGGCGCAGGCGCACCGCGGCCTGGGGTCCGAGGTGACGGTGCTGCAGAAGGGCAGGATCCTGCCCAAGGACGATCCCGAGCTGACCGCCATCCTGGGCGATCTTCTGGCGGGCGAAGGCATCCGCATCGTCGAGGATGCGGACGTGCTCGGCGTGGAGAAGACCGCATCCGGCGTCGCCGCCCGGTTTCGCGCGAACGGAAAGGAAGAGCGGATCGAGGGCACGGACCTGCTGGTCGCAGCCGGCCGCAAGGCCAGCGTCGAGGGGCTGGGGCTGGAAGCCGCCGGCATCGCCACTACCCCCAAGGGCGTCACCGTGGACGCGCGGCTGCGGACGACCAACAAGCGCGTCTTCGCGATCGGCGATGCCGCGGGCCCCTACCAGTTCACCCACATGGCCGGCTATCACGCCGGGATCGTGATCCGCAACGCCTTGCTCCGCTTGCCCTCCAAGGTCGATCACCGTGCGGTTCCCTGGGTCACCTACACCGCGCCGGAGCTCGCCCATGTCGGTCTTTCCGAACAGGAGGTGCGGGATCGCGGCCATGCGGTCCGGGTGCTGCGTTGGTCGTTCCACGAGAACGACCGTGCCCAGGCGGAGCGCACGACCGACGGACTCGTGAAAGTGATAGCCACGCCGCGCGGACGGGTGCTCGGCGCCTCGATTCTGGGGGCGCACGCGGGCGATCTCGTCCAGACTTGGTCGCTGTCCATCGCCCAGAAGCTCAAGCTCAGTGCGATCGCCGGCATGATCGCGCCCTATCCCACGCTCGGCGAAGCGAACAAGCGCGCGGCGGGAAGTTTCTACGCGCCGGCGCTGTTCGGGCCGAAGGTTCGCCGCCTCGTGCGGTTCCTGTCGCGCTTCGGATGATCGGCGCAGGTTGCGCTCCGATCACGAAATCTCTCACGAAAAGTTGAGTCGTCTTGGCGCGGGGCGCGGGCTCTACTCCCCCTGTCCTCGAAAGGGGCGATCCGGTTGCGTCGCGCCGCCGGCGCGACAGGCGCAGCGCGCGAAGCGTCAAAAACGACCAGGACAGGGAGACGAATCATGTGGAGGAAGATCATCGCCGTTTTGGGCCTCGCCGCGCTCGCAGCCGGTCCCGCCACCGCGACCGCCTTCGCCGCCTGCGGTGCCAAGAACCCGTGCGCGGCATCGGGCCCCTGCGGCGCCGGCAACAGCCCGTGCAACCCGTGCGCCGCGAAGGCCAATCCGTGCGCGGCGAAGAACCCGTGCGCGGCCAAGTCCAGCCCGTGCAATCCCTGCAATCCGTGCGCGGGAAAGTGACGCCGGTCGTCGCTTAGCCGCGGGCCGCCGCCGCACCGCGGCGCCCGGGGCGTCGAAGAGCACGCGAAGAGGGGCGGCGGGCCCTGGGCTCGCCGCCTTCTCGTAACGCGGAAACGTCGGCGCGGGGCGATGGCGAGGTCGGAGGGTGCTATAATTAGAACGATGGCGGCGAAGAGACTTCCCCGTCCCCGGCTGGCCCGGGGGCTTTCGGCCCGGCTTCTGATCCTGACGGTCTTCTTCGTCATGGTGAGCGAAGTCGCGGTCTATGTGCCCTCCATCGCCCGGTTCCGCCAGCAGTACCTGCAGGAGCGCATCTCCACCGCCCAGCTTGCCACCCTCGCCCTGGAGGCGACCCCCGACAAGATGGTCAGCGACGAGCTGGCGATGAAGCTGCTCGACCAGGTAGGTGCCTATGGCATCGCGCTCGCCGGGCCCGACCTCACCAAACGCGCGCTCTACCGCAAGATGCCCCCCAAGACCGATCTCGTCGTTCCCATCGACGATACCCGCCCGATCGATCTCATCATGGATGCGTTCGACACGCTGGTTCAGGATCGCAACCGCGTGTTGCGGGTCATCGGCTATTCCCCGAAGGAAGGGGGCGCCGTGATCGAGGTCGTGATCGACGAAACGCCGATGCGGCTCGCCATGTACAGCTATTCATACCGGATCCTGGGACTGTCCATCGCCATCGCGCTCGCCACCGCCGCCCTCGTCTTCGTCAGCCTGCAATGGATCATGGTCCGCCCCATCCGGCGTCTCACCGAAAACATGATCGCCTTCCGCACGGATCCCGAGGATGCGTCGCGCATGATCAACGCGAGCGCGCGCAGCGACGAGATCGGCATGGCGGAACGGGAGCTCGCCGTCATGCAACGCGACCTGCGCGCCGCCCTCACCCAGAAGGCGCGACTCGCCGCGATCGGCGTCGCGGTCGCCAAGATCAGCCACGATCTCCGCAATATCCTCCAGACCGCGAGCGTGGTTTCCGACCGCCTTATCACGACCAGCGATCCCGAGGTGGCGCGCATGGCCCCGCGCCTGATGGAATCGATCGACCGCGCGGTCAACCTGTGCCGCCTGACTCTCGATTACGCGCACGACGAGCCGCCGCCGCCGCGGCGCGACCTTTTCCCGCTGCGCGACCTGGTCGACGACGTGGGTGCGGACCAGATGCTGACGGACGGATCGGAGGTGCATTTCGAGAACGAGGTGGCGGGCGACCTCGTGATCGTGGCCGACCGCGAGCAGCTTTTCAGGGTGCTGGGCAATCTCAGCCGCAACGCCGCCCAGGCGGGCGCCAAGAACGTGCGGATCTCGGCCGGCCCGCGCGACGGCCGGATCGAGATCACCGTCGCCGACGACGGGCCCGGTCTTCCCGCCAAGGCGCGCGAGCATCTGTTCCAGCCCTTCATCGGCTCGGCGCGGAGCGGCGGCACCGGGCTCGGCCTCGTGATCGTCCGCGAGATCATGCGCGCGCATGGCGGCGACATCACGGTGCTGGAAACCTCGGAAAAGGGCACCGTGTTCCGGCTCTCGTTGCCGCTCCAGGGCCAGGGCCTCGGCACGGCCGGGCGGGAGACGGCGGCCGCCGCGTCCTAGCCGCCCCGCGCGGCCCCCTCGCGCCTTCTGTCGGCGCCGCCTTCGAGGCCCCCGGGCGTCACCGCGATCCCCTGCAGCCCGCTCGTCAGCTTGCGCGTTTCCACCTTGTGGCCCATGGCCTCGAGCCCGGCCTTGAGGTTCGCGAGCTTGGTGCCCTTTTCGATCTCGAGGGCGCCGCCCTTGGCGACGAAATTGGGGAGATCGATCGCCTCCTGGACATTCATTCCCCAGTCGAGCACGCCGACCAGCGTCTTCAGGACATAGCCGATGATGCTTTGGCCGCCCGGGGAGCCCACGGCGAGGACGAGCTTCCCGTCGCCGTCGAACACGAAGGTCGGCGCCATCGAGCTGAGCGGCCGCTTTCCGGGTGCGGGCGCATTGGCGGCGGGGACGCCGTCGATGACCGGCCGGAACGAGAAATCGGTGAGCTCGTTGTTGAGCAGGAAGCCGTCCACCATCAGGCGCGAGCCGAAGGCCGACTCGATGCTCGACGTGAAGGTGACCGCGTTGCCGTCGGCATCCACCACGCTGATGTGGGTGGTGGAGGCGGCGGGCGAATCGGCGAGAACCGCGGCCGGCGCGGCGGACGCCGCGCCAAGCCGCCCCGGCCATACGCGCTTCATCGCGCGCACGGGCGAGATCAGGCGGGCGCGGCGCGCGAGATAGAGGGGATCGAGCAGAAGACCGACCGGCGCCCGCACGAAATCGGGGTCGCCGAGGTAGCGGTTGCGGTCGGCGAAGGAAAGGCGGCTCGCCTCCGCGATCACGTGCACGGCGGCGGGCGATTCGGGTCCCAGCGCCTTGAGGTCGAAGGCCTGGAGCATGCCGAGCATCTCCAGCAGCGTGACCCCGCCCGAGGTCGGCGGCGGCATGCCGCACACGCGCCAGCGCCGGTAGGGGCCGCACACGGGCGCGCGGCGCTTGGCCCGGTAATGGGCGAAATCCGATTCGGCCAGGCGGCCGGGATTGGAGGCCACCGATCTTGTCGCCGCCACGATGTCGCGCGCGATGGGCCCGTCGTAGAAAGCCTCCGGGCCGCCGCTTGCGATCGCGCGCAGGGTTTCGGCAAGCGCCGGATTCCGCAAATTCTCTCCCACCGCGCGCGGGCTGCCGTCGGCGTGGAAGAAATAGGCCGCGGTGCGGGCAAAGGTCTTGAGGTGCTTATCGCCGGCGATCAGCTCGTGGAGGCGCGGCGAGACCGGGAATCCCCGCTCCGCCATGCGGATCGCGGGTTGGAACAGCTGGCCCCAGGGAATCTTTCCGTGGTCGTGATGGGCCATTTCCAGCATCGCGACGATGCCGGGCACGCCCACCGCCCCGCCGCCCACGACCGCGGCGTAGAAATCCTTGGGCTTGCCCTCGGCGGTCAGGAACATGTCGGGTGTCGCCGCCTGCGGCGCGGTCTCGCGCCCGTCATACGCCGTCACCTCGCCCGTCGCCGCGTCGTAATAGAGGAGGAATCCGCCGCCGCCGATCCCCGAAGACTGCGGCTCGACGAGGTTGAGGACCATCTGCATGGCGATCGCGGCGTCCACCGCATTGCCGCCTTTTGCCAGCACGTCGCGGCCAGCCTCGGCGGCGAGCGGATTGGCGGCCGCGGCCATGAAATGCGGCGCGCGGGCGGGCGCGTCGGCCTCGCCCATCGCGGCCGGTGGCGCCGCGGAAGGCGTGGGGGCAGGCGCGCAGCCGGCCTGGAGCAGCAGCGCCGCGATCAGGGCGGCGAAAACCGCTCCTCCCGCGGCGGAAAACGGCCTCGGCATGTGGGTCTTCCAGAGCATCGGATCCAGCCCGGGGCCATGATAGCGGACCGTGCGCCCCACCGCAGCGCCCATGGGTGTGAAGCTCCGTCTTGAGAATGGGGCCCCGGTCATGCTTGCTTAAGCGCCGCGCGCCGGGACGGTGTCCGCCGCGGCCCTGGGAAGGGAAGGGCAATGCTCGCCGCCACCATCGCCTCGGTCATCCTCGTCGGCACGACGATGCTGATCCATTACGAGATTCTGCGCACCGCCTCGAAGCTTCTGCCGGCGGTCCCCGTCCCCTTGCGCATGCGGGTGATCTTCGTGGTGTTCGCCGCCTTCCTTGCCCACACCATCGAGGTGTGGCTCTACGCCCTCGCCTATTATGCGTTCACGGCGGTGCTCGGGTTCGGCAGTTTTGGAGGCCTCATGTCGGGGGACTGGCAGGACTACGTCTACTTTTCCGCCGCCACCTACACCTCGCTGGGGATGGGCGATGTCTTCCCGATCGGCCCGGTCCGGCTGGTCACGGGGGTCGAGGCGTTGAACGGACTGGTGATGATCGGCTGGTCGGCGTCCTTCACCTACCTGACCATGGAGAAATTCTGGCCGCTTCACGTCCGTCGCCCGAAGTGAGCCCGGAATCCCGGGCCGGCGCAAGCCACTGGAATCGGGGCGATTCCGCAGGCCACTTCCGCTGTGGGCGCATTTGCAGTAAAACAGCCCGTCCCCTTTCCGGGCGCCCGCGCCCGTCGTCCCAACCGGAGAGAAGAGACTTGAGCGCGATCGGACACATCCGCCGCATTTCGGTTCCCGACATCGCCGCGCGCAAGGGCGGAGAGCCGATCGTCTGCCTCACCGCCTATGGCGCCGCGACCGCCCGCCTCATCGATCCCTTCGTGGACGTGATCCTGGTCGGCGATTCGCTGGGCATGGTGCTGTACGGATTCGACACGACGCTGCCCGTTACGCTCGACATGATGGTCGCCCATGGCGCGGCGGTCGTGCGCGGCTCGCGGCATGCGTGCGTCGTCGTCGACCTTCCCTTCGCCTCCTACCAGAGCTCGCCGCGTTCCGCGTTCCGCGCGGCGGCGCGGGTGATGGCGGAGACGGGCTGCGCCGCCGTCAAGCTCGAAGGCGGAGTCGAGATGGCGGAGACGATCTCGTTTCTCGTCGCCCGCGGCATTCCCGTTCTGGGCCATGTCGGCGTGCAGCCGCAGTCGGTGATGAAGACCGGCGGCTACCGCGCCCGCGGCAAGAGCGAGAAGGAGGCCGCGCGGCTCCTGGCCGACGCCCACGCGGTCGCCGAGTCGGGCGCGTTCGCCCTGGTCGTCGAGGGAACGATGGAGCCGGCGGCGCGCCGCATCACGCGCTCGGTCCCGATCCCCACCATCGGCATCGGCGCTTCGCCCGCCTGCGACGGCCAGGTCCTGGTGACCGAAGACCTCATCGGCCTGACCGCGGGCGCCGCGCCGCGCTTCGTGAAGCGCTACGCCGATCTCGGACGCGAGATGGCGGCGGCGGCCGAAGCCTTCGCCCGCGACGTGCGCGCGCGCAAGTTCCCGGAGGCGCGCCACTGCTACGGCACCGGGCGCGACGCCGAAGCGGTGCCGGGCCGGATTTCGGCGCGCCGCGCCGGCAACGAACGGTAGCGCGGCCTCTTCGTCGAACCCCGTGCAAGCAGCCAACCGGCAGGCGGTATGGAAACGCTGAGGCGCGTGGCCGATCTGCGCCGCACCGTCGCATCCTGGCGGGTGCGCTCCGAGACCGTCGCTCTCGTTCCCACCATGGGCGCGCTCCACGCCGGCCACATGGCGCTGGTGGCGCAGGCCCGGCGCAGTTGCGCCCGGGTCGTCGTCAGCCTGTTCGTCAATCCGGCCCAGTTCGGCGCGAACGAGGATCTCGCCTCCTATCCCCGCGACGAAGCCGGCGATTCGCAAAAGCTCGCGGCCGCCGGCGTGGACGTCCTGTTCGCGCCGGCTCTCTCCGAAATGTACGCAGAGGGATTCGCCACCTCGGTGCGGGTCAAGGGGCTCACCGAGGGCCTGTGCGGGGCGTTCCGTCCCGTGCACTTCGAGGGGGTGACGACGGTCGTGACCAAGCTCCTCCTTCAGGCGCAGCCCGACGTCGCCTTCTTCGGCGAAAAGGATTACCAGCAGCTTCGCGTGATCGAGCGCCTGGTGCGCGATCTCGACATTCCCGTGCGCATCGAGGCGGTCGAAACGGTGCGCGAGCCGGATGGCTTGGCCGTCTCCTCGCGCAACCGATACCTCTCGGAACCGGAGCGGCGGATCGCGCCCGCGCTCTACCGCACGCTGCTTTCGCTCTCGGAGAATCTCGCCGCGGCGAAAGAGGCCGGTCCCGGCGAAATCGCCGCCATGGCGGACGGAGCGGCGCGCGATCTGGTCGCCGCCGGCTTCACGAAGCTCGATTATCTCGAGGTCCGCGACGCCGCGACGCTCGAGCCCGTCACGGGCCTCGCCCGGCCCGCCCGGGTCCTGGCCGCGGCCTGGCTGGGCAAGACGCGCCTCATCGACAACGTCCCGGTGCCGGTTTCCCGCTAGCGGCCGGCGCGCGCGGCTCTACGTCTTGCCGCCGCCCCGCGCGGGCTGCGGGGGTATCGGCGGCGCGTCCCAGGGAAACAACACCCAGCTCTCCTGGTCCACCTCGGTCACGAAACACGCCACGAACGGCCGGCCGGCGGGCTTGGCGTAGAGGGCGGCGAAGTGGGCGCGGGGAAGAATCTCGCGCACCGCCTGCAACGTGTTGCCGGTATCGGCGATGTCCTCGATGACGAGCCAGCCCGATCCGTCGCCGCATGTCCGCCTCAAGGCGGCGGGGTCGCTGAGCAACGAAACTTCGCCCCGGACCCGGTCGTCGTAGGAGGCGACGCAGACGGTTTCGACTTTGCGGATTCCGAGCTCGCGGGCGACGATCGCGGCCGGTACCAGCCCGCCCCGCGCCACCGCGACGATTCCCGTCCAGGGACCCTTCTCCGCGAGCCGACGGGCGAGCGCCCGGGCGCCGGCGTGCAGCGCCTCCCACGAGACCGGGATCGTCGCGGCGTCGCTCACGCCGACGCTCCCGTACGGGCGCCGTTGCCCGGAAAGACGACCGGCGCCCCGAGGGCGCCGGCATCGTCCGTCGATTTCCGGGAAGCGCTGCTCACCGCACGTAGAGATGGACCTCGTTGGTGCTGGCGGTCGCGCTGGTCGCGGCCGAGAGGGTCACGCGGTCCGCGGGCAAGCCCATGCTGTTGAGCGAGCGCAGCACCGCCTCCGCGTTCTTGCGCGCCTTGGTGGCGTTGATGGCGGCCTGGGCGGCCGATCCCTTCGTGGCACTCACCGCGACCAGATCGAAGCTCGCGTCGGGCCGCTGTTCGAGCGCCTGGCTCACGGCGCTGTAGAGCGCTTGCTCGTAATCGACCTTGGGACGGTCGAAGCGGATCACGACGAGAGGCCGGCGGCCATCGGTTCCCGAGAACGCGGCGCCGCCCGCGCGCCCCGGTCCGGGCGTCGCCGAGCGGAAGGCGCGATTGGCCAGGCTCTGGCCGTAGAGCTCGCCGTTGCTGATCGCCAGCGAGAGGGTGGAAAGGTTGCTGCGCTCGCGCGAGACATACTGGCTCTGGCGGCGCACGTCCTGGCTCAGCTCGTTGAGCAGGCGGTCGATCAGGACGACGGTGCGGTTGGTCTCGTCCTCGAGGATCGCGAGCTGGCGGTGGTCCTCGTCGACGGCGCCCGACAGCCCATAGGCGGCGCGCACGCTTTCGAGAAGGAAGGAGGCCATCGCCGAATCGGCGGTCACCTTGTTCACCAGGCTGTTCATGCCGGCGATATCGCTGTCCAGCCGGTCGAGATCGGCCTGGGCCTCGTTCCACTGCTGCACGAGGACCGGATTGCCGGGGGTGGTCCCGACCTGAAGCCGCGCGCTGATCGCGGCAACGATGCCGTGATAGGCCTGCGAGTGCTGGACCGTGGTGTTGCGAAGCTGTTGCAGCTGGCCGTTATGCTGCGAGATCGCCGCCTGCATATTGGTGAGATCCTGGCGCAGTTGCTGCACCTTGGCGCCGACGTAGGTTCCCGTGGGCGCCCCCGGCGTCGGTGGGGTCGGCTGGAAATTGGTAGTGCCGAGCGGCGGCGGCGGGGGCGGCGCCGGCGGCGCGGCGCCGGGCTGGCCCGGCGGGGGCTGCTGCGGGTATCCCGGCGGCGGCTGCGGATAGCCCGGCGGCGGTTGCCGGTAGCCCGGCGGCGGCGGTTGCTGCGCCGCCTGTTGCGGGGCCGCCTGTTGCGGGGGCGCCGCCGGCTGCGGCGGCGGCACCTGGACCACTTCCGGCTGCGACGCCTCCTCGTCGGAGGGCCACACCAGATCGCCTAGATCTTCGAAAACCGAGCACCCTCCGAGCGCAAGCGCGGAGGAGATCAGAATCACTTTAATTTTCCAATGAGCCATCCGAATCGGTCACCTGACACGGCCGTCCGCGGACCCGGCCGGGCCGGCGGCGACAAACCCCTATTCTTATACGAAAGTTATCGAAACGGAGCCCCCCTGAAGCTCGCCGGTGATAGTAACGAATGCCTCCCGGGGCGACAAGCCGGATTCGTCCCCGCGGACCGGCGCGCGCCGCTGATCGCAAGGAAATCCGCCAGCTTGCCATCGGGAGGCGATTTGGCTAGTGTCACGCCCCTCACGAGCCCCGCTTGCCGCGGCACCTTAGAGCCCCGGAGCCCGTGACATCCCGCGCCCGTAGCTCAATTGGATAGAGCACCAGACTACGGATCTGGGGGTTGGGAGTTCGAATCTCTCCGGGCGCGCCACCCTTCATCGCATTTTCCGGTCGTGACACGGGCGTGGGCGCGTGTGACCGCGCCGCGCGGGAAGCGCGTACGGCCGCTCTCAGCCCCAGTGCCGGACGGGTCCGGTGTCGACGTGGACGAAACCGGAGCGCGGATAGTATCCGACGCCGCCCGCGCGCAACGAGCGCGCGGCGCGCCGGAGATCGTCGAGCGCGCGGTCGGGCACGCTGATATCGATCGCCTTGCCCTTCGTGTGGAAGCTCTTGACCGCGACGTTCTTGCTGCGCGCGTGGAGCATGGCATTCGTGGCGGGGGAACGGTAGCCCGAGATCACCTGGAACGGCTTGGCGGTGTCGAGCTTGCCCGAAAGCGTGTGCAGGAGGTCGAGAAGTTCGGGATCGATGACCTTCACGTCGCCGGTGCGGAAGTCGCGCAGCACCCAGTTGATCTCGTGCATCGCCTCGGGGACGTATTCGCCTTCCGCCCAGAAAGTCGTCTTAAGATTTTCACCGGTATGGAGATTTTGGAACGAAATCGTGCGCGCAGGCGCCTCACGGGCGAACACGGTGCGGGGTGCCACCGCCAGCGAAAGCGAAACCGCCGCGCCGATTTGCAGCGCGCGGCGGCGTGTCATGAGCCCGGGTCGGGCGGAGGGGAGATCGAAGGCGAAGGGCTTGTCTCTGGAATGCATGCCTATCTTTCCCGTTGGATTGCGCGCCTCGGAAGAAGGCTCGCCACCCTCCGGATACGCCAAATACGATAAAAAGTAGTAAATCCGGCCGGCCGGTTCAAGGGGCCTGCCCCAGCAAACCGGCCAGCGGCGGATCGCGCCCGTAGACGTCGGCGCGGAACTGCACCGTTCCATCCTCCTCCACCCAGGCGGTAAGATACGTCATCTCCACCGGCACCGGCGCGCGCAGATCCACCTCCCGGGTCTCGCCGCCGTTCATCGCCGCCTCGATGGCCGCGGGCGGCCAATTGGGATCGCCGTTGAATACGAACGCGGCCAGCGCCGCGGCGTCGCCCACGCGCACGCAACCGTGACTGTAAGCGCGCACCTCGCGGCCGAAAAGCTCTTTCGCCGGCGTGTCGTGGAGGAAGACTCCGAATTCGTTGTGCAGCGTGAAGCGGATGCGCCCCAGGGCATTGGAAGGGCCCGGCTGCTGCACGAACCTGCGTCCCGACGCACCCGGCCCGATCGATTTCCAGTCGACGTCGAGAGGATCGACCTCGCAGGCGTCGGAGCCCCAGCCGCTGTAGACCTTCATGTTGTGTTGGGCGAGATAATCGGGGTTCCGCTTGATCTTGGGCAGGACTTCCTTGCGCAGGATGTTGGGAGGGACGGTCCAGGTCGGCATGAAGGTGACGCCCGTGATCTCGTCCTCGAACAGCGGCGTGCGCCAGCTGGGCTTGCCGACGATCACGGGCATCTCGGCCGCCACTTTTCCATGCGCGATCGCGGTCAGCCCGAAGCCCGCGGCATTGATGACGATGTAGCGGTCGGGGGCGGGATGCGGGAACCAGCGCAGGCGCTCGAGATTGAGCGCGATCGTGCGGGCGCGCGCCTGCGGGGTGACCGCGAGCGCGGCGCGCGTGTGGACGCCCACGGCGCCGTCGACCTGCAGGCCGTGGCGGCGCTGAAAGCGGCGCACCGCGGCGTCGAGCGCGGCGTCGAAATCCGCGGGCCCCGCGCCGTCCTGTGCCGGCAGATCGCCGAGAAGCGATAGCTGTCTGCGGAGCACCGCGACGTCTTCGCCGCTCGCTCCGGCTCGCAGCGTCGGCCCGTCGGGCAGACGCGGCCACGGCCCCTTCGCGGCCAGATCGCGGTACACCGAAAGGGCGTGGCGCAGCCGCCGGTAGGCCGGATCGTCGGGCGGGAGGCGCGACAGCCACGCGCTGAAATCCTGTGCCTTGAGCCCCTCGGCCAGCACCGCCGGCGCATCGGGGCGCACCGGATGCACGGCGTATTGCGGCCCCAGGGTGGAAGGAACGACGCGGCCCGCTTTCACGTCGCCGATGTAGCGCAGCATCCCCGCCGAGAGCAGGAGATCGCTCCGCGCGATTTCCGCGGCGGAACCCGATACCGGCAGGCCGCGGAACGCGGGGCCGGGATAGTCGCCGGGATCCAGCCCCTCGCGGTGGGCGGCCTCGAGGGTGGCCAGGGCGGCCTTGGCCTCGGCCGACCAGGCGCCATCTTGCCGCCACGCCGGACGGCGGCCGGTCAGCTCATAGAACCGCCCCACCGCGGCGGCGTGGCCGGCGGGCGCGAGCGCCCTGTCTTTGGCGACCTGCGGCAGCAGCAGGCCCAGCTCGCGGGCGACGGCGGCATCGTCGGCGCCGAAGGCGGGGGTCGCGAGAAGGACCAGCAGGAGCGCCAGTACCGGCGGGCGCAGCCATCGAAGGCGAAGGGACATCATCGCTCGAAAAATGGGGGCGTCGGGCACCGGGTCAATCTCCAATCGCCGGTCCGGGCAATACGCCGCAGCCCGGCCGCGCGCCGGCCGGCGCGGGTCCGGGCCTGCCACCTCTTGGCTCGCGAATTCGGTCAGGGGCTGTTGTAGACGACGCGCCCGAGCCCCGTGACGTCATAGCCGCCCAGGGCCTCGGCCTTGTCGGCGAAGCGCGCGGTCCGGGTGAAGGCGAGGAAGCGCTGGAAGTTCGGCTCGAAATATTCGCGCCGGCGCACGGCGAGATCGTAGCGCTCCTTGTGGAGCGGCACGAAATCGAGCCGGAACTGCGCCGCCACCGCCCGGATGGCGAGGCCGGCTTCGGCCTTGCCCTCGCTCACCATGATCGCGACGTCGGTTTCGTTGAGCGCGGGCGGCGAAAGCCGCTTCAGATCCGAAAGCGACAGCCCCTGCTGCGCCAGGAGATGGGCGAGAAGAATCCTGGCGCCCGCGCCCTCCTGGCGGTCGGCGAAGCGCGACTTGCGGTCGCGAAGGTCGGTGAGCTTCGCGATGCGGTGCGGATTGCCGGGCGCCACCACGAGGCCCTGTTCGCGCTGCGCCCATTCGATGAGGACGACGTCGAGATCCTCGAGCGTGTTCTTCACCGCCTCCTCGTTGTAGGTCTGCGTCTCTGGATCGAAGATATGCATCCCGCACACCGCCGCTTCCCCCTCGGCGAAGCGGCGCAACCCGTCGAGGCTGCCGCCGAACAGGATCGCGAGCGCGCACCCCGATTCGCGCGCCGCCCATTCGAGCAGCGGATCGTGGCTTCCCACGATCACCGCCGCCGGGCGCGAAGCAGGCGCCACCGCCGGGTCGCAGCGCGTGTTGCGCAGGATCCAAAGGTCGATGAGCGTCTTCGGGAACAGCCATTTGCCGGCGACGCGGGTGCAGGGAATCCGGCGGGTCCGCACCAGGTCGTAAACCTTGCGCTCCTTGATGCGCAGATATTCCGCGACCTCGCGGGTGTTCATCATTTCCGACACGGCGGATGTCCTGTTTTTCTCGCGGCGCAGACCCGGCCGCGGCCCACACCGGCGGCGGCCCGATCATTCTAGGGAGAATCGCTCCCGGCCGCAGCAACTAGCGAAGGGCGAAAGCCTGGCCGTAGCGCTCCTCGCGCCAGGGGTCGCCGTTGTTATGATAGCCGCGAACCTCCCAGAACCCGGGCTTGTCCTGGGCCGCGAATTCGATCCGCTTCAGCCATTTGGCGCTCTTCCAGAAATAGAGCTTGGGAATGACGACGCGAAGCGGCCCGCCGCTGCCGCGCGCCCGCTTCACAATATCTCGAGCACCGCTTCGGGCGGGCGGCCGACCGCCGCCTTGGCGCCCGCCACCACGATCGGCCGCTCGATCAGGATGGGGTTCTCGACCATCGCCTTGATCAGGGCCGCTTCGGTGAGCCTCGGGTTGTCGAGCTTGAGCTTCGCGTAGGGCTCCTCTTTGCGGCGCATGAGATCGCGCGGCTTCATTCCGAGAAGCTTGAGGATGCGGCGAAGCTCGGAAGCCGTGGGCGGCGTCTTGAGATATTCGATGACCTTGGGCGCGATGCCGCGCGCTTCGAGAAGGGCCATCGTCTGGCGCGATTTGCTGCAACGGGGGTTGTGATAGATGGTCACGTTCTTGGCCATGGTCGCGGCTGCCTCCACCGGTTCGCTCGCTCCGCCGCCGCGGCCCGAAGCCCTATGACATCCCGGGCCCGAGGCGGTAGTCTTGGCGCGCCATGATAACCGGGACCCGGCCAAAGAAAAGCCTTCGCCCGCGGCTGTTTTGCGCCGCGCTCGCTCTGGCCGCCGCCATGCTGGCAGGCGGGGCGGGCCCGGCCTGGGCGGCCGGTCCGGTCATCCCGGGTGTCCCGGCTGCCGCTCCGGCGGGAGACGAGGTCACCGTCCAAGACCTCGAATCACTGCTTTCGACGATCGAGAATCCGGCGGAGCGCGAGAAGCTCGCCGCGCAGCTCCGTGCCATGATCGCGGCGCGCAAGCAGGCCAAGCCGGAGGCCGGCCCGACTTTCTTCGAATCGCTCTCGGATACCGTCGATAAGGCGAGCCAGCAGATCACGAATGCCGCCCAGGTGATGGTCAACGTGCCCGTGCTGTTCGGCTGGCTCGAGCGCCAAGCCAGCGACCCGCAGGCGCGCGCCGCCGTGGGCGAGCTGGCGGCCAAGCTCCTCCTCGTCATCGGCCTCGCCTGGTTCGGGCAGCGCGGCGCGATGCTGCTGCTGCGGCGGCCGCGCCGCGCCGTCGAGGCGCTTGCGACCCAGGGCCGCCTCATGCGCTGGGGCATGGGCCTCGCCCATGCTGCCCTTGATATCGCGCCGGTCATCGTGTTCGCGGCCATCGCCTATTCGGCGCTCCCCTTCACGAATCCGGACGCGGCGACGCGGGCCGTCGCGATCGCGGTGGTGAACGCCGCGATTCTGCTGCGCCTGATCCTGGTCGTGACCGCGGCGTTGCTCTCGCCCGACGCCGCGGCGCTGCGCATCCTGCCCGCCGGAGACGAGACCGCGCATTACGCCTACATCTGGGTGCGCCGCCTCGCCGGCACCGCGGTCTACGGCTACTTCGCCGCGGAGGCGGCGCTCGCCCTCGGCCTGCGCATCGGCGGCTTCCACGCCATTCTCAACGTGCTGGGTCTCGCCATCGCTCTCATGCTCGTGATCCTCATTCTCCAGAACCGGCGGCTCGTCGCCGACCGCATCCGTGGCCGGCGGGCTCCCCGCGAGGCCGGTAAGGCGGGCGCGCTGGAAAGCCTTCGCTCGCTGGCCGCCGACACCTGGCACCTGGTGGCCATCCTTTACCTGGCGGCGCTTTATTTCGTGTGGGCGTTGCGGCTGCCCGGCGGGTTCCAGTTCGTTCTCACGGCGAGCCTGCTGACGCTGGCCATCGCGGTCGCGGCGCGGCTCGCCGCGGCGGTGCTCGATGGCGCCATCGAACGCGGATTCTCGGTGCGCGATGACATCAAGGAGCGGTTTCCGTCGCTCGAAGACCGCGCCAACCGCTATCTCCCGATCCTGAAAGCCATGGTGAAGTTCCTGATCTACGGCTTCGCGGTGCTCGGCCTTCTCCAGGTCTGGGGCTTGGAGTCGCTGACATGGCTGACCACGGGGACCGGCCGGGACATCGCCGGGACCGCCGCCGGCATCGCCGTGGTGCTCATGATCGCCGCGCTGGTGTGGGAAGGCGCGACTCTCTACATGGAGAGCTATCTGACACGCACGGCGACCGACCCTCAATCGGCCGAGCACCACGCGCGCGTCCAGACCCTTCTGCCGCTGTTCCGCAAGGTCGTCTTCATCGTGCTGGCGGCCATCGTTGGCCTGATCATCCTGGCCCAGGTCGGAATCAACATCGCGCCCCTGCTCGCGGGCGCCGGGATCGTCGGCCTGGCGGTCGGCTTCGGCGCGCAGAAGCTGGTCCAGGACGTGTTGAACGGGCTGTTCATCTATCTCGAGGCGGCGGTCGCGATCGGCGACGTCATCGAGCTCGACAAGCACACCGGCGTCGTCGAAGCCATGTCCTTTCGCAGCATCCGGCTTCGCGACCTCGAAGGCAACGTGCACACCATCCCCTTCAGCTCCGTGACGACGGTGATGAACTACACGAAGGGCTTCTCTTACCACCTGTTCGATATGGGCGTCGCCTACGGCGAGGATGTGGACCGGGTCATCAAGGTGCTGAAGGAGATCGGCGCGGAGATGCAGAATGACAAGAATTTCGGCCTCTACATCCTCGACGAGATGGAAATGCTCGGCCTCGACAAGTTCGGCGATTCCGCGATCGTCATCAAGGGGCGCATCAAGACGATGCCGGCCCGGCAATGGAAGGTGGGGCGCGAATTCAACCGCCGCGTCAAGAATCGCTTCGACGAGCTCGGCATCGAGATTCCGTTCCCGCAGCGCACCGTGCACATGCGCATGCCGCCCGCGGCCGGCGCCGCGGGTCCGGCCCCCGCCGAAGACGAGGCGGCGTCGTGACCGCGATGCCGGAATTCCATCCCGTCGCCGGAGTCAACTGGCGCGGGCTCTACACGCTCGTCGTCAAGGAGGTGCGGCGCTTCCTCAAGGTCTTCACCCAGACCGTGTTCGCCCCCGTGGTGACGACGCTCCTGTTCCTGGCGATCTTCACCCTGGCCCTGGGGCGCTCGGTGACGCAGGTGGTGGGGGTGCCGTTTTCCGAGTTCCTGGCGCCGGGGCTCATCATGATGGCGATGGTCCAGAACGCCTTCGCCAACACCTCTTCATCCATCGTCATCGCCAAGGTCCAGGGCAACATCGTGGACGTGCTCATGCCGCCGCTCTCGGCCGCCGAGCTCACCTTCGGCTACGCGGCGGGCGGAGTCGCGAGAGGCGTGATCGTGGGCCTCGTCACCGGCCTCGTCATGGCCCTGTTCGTGCCGATGCGTATCCACGCGCTCGGCTTCGTCCTGTTCCATGCCGTGGCCGCCTCGCTCACGCTGTCGCTCCTGGGTGTGATCGGGGGAATCTGGTCCGAGAAATTCGACCACATCGCCGCCGTCACCAACTTCGTCATCACGCCGCTCGCCTTCCTCTCCGGCACCTTCTATTCGGTCGAAAGGCTGCCCGGCATCTGGCACACCATCGCCCACCTCAATCCTTTCTTCTACATGATCGATGGTTTCCGCTACGGATTCATCGGCCACGCCGACGGGCCGCTTGCAACCGGCATCGTCACCATGATCGCGGTCAATGCGGCGCTGTGGGCGCTGTGCCAGTGGATGTTCGCCACCGGCTACAAGCTCAAGGACTGAGGGAGCGCAGGCCCCCGGGCTCGCCCGCCGGGGCCGCAATCGGCCGCGGCGGCGGGGGAAGGGGGGCCGTCCTCGCGTTGACAGGACCGGTCCAAACTCAGATACTCCCGCGCTTTCCGGGATTCCGGGGCGCCCTAAACCCACATTCCGCCAGGCTTCGACGAGGACAATGGTGTCCGCGCTTCTACCTACCTACCGGCAGGCCGACCTCGCTTTCGAGCGGGGCGAGGGCGCCTACCTCTATGCCACCGACGGGCGGCGCTACCTCGACTTCGCCACCGGAATCGCGGTCAACGCGCTCGGCCACAGCCATCCGAAGCTGGTCGCGGCCCTGGCCGAGCAGGGCGGGAAGCTGTGGCATTGCTCGAACCTGTACCGGATCCCCGGCCAGGAGCGCCTGGCCGAGCGGCTGGTCGCGGCGAGCTTTGCCGACCGGGCCTTCTTCTGCAATTCCGGGGCGGAGGCGGTCGAGTGCGGCATCAAGATGATCCGCAAGTATCACGACGACACCGGCAATCCGGGCCGCTACCGGATCATCTGCTGCAAAAACGGCTTCCACGGCCGGACCATGGCCACGATCTCCGCCGGCGGCCAGGAGAAGCACACCAAGGGGTTCGAGCCCCTTCTGGAAGGCTTCGACCACGTCGCCTTCGGCAACCTCAACGAGCTGCGCGCCGCGGTCGGCCCCGAAACCGCCGGCATCCTGGTCGAGCCGGTCCAGGGCGAGGGCGGCATCGTCACCGCCGACCCGAACTATTTCCGCGGCTTGCGCGCGGTCGCCGACGAGTTCGGCCTGCTGCTCTTCTTCGACGAGGTGCAAAGCGGCATGGGGCGGACGGGAAAGCTGCTCGCCTGCCAGTGGTGGGGGGTGGCGCCCGACGTCATGGCGCTCGCCAAGGGCCTGGCCGGCGGATTCCCGGTCGGCGCGTGTCTGGCGACCGAACGCGCCGCGGTCGGCATGACCGCCGGCACCCACGGCTCGACCTTCGGCGGCAATCCGCTCGCCATGAGCGTCGCCAACGCCGTGCTCGACGTGATGCTCGCCGACGGATTCCTCGATCACGTGGTCCAGATGGGCCGGCGGCTGCGCGACCGCCTGACGCGGATCGCGGGGCGGTTTCCCAAGATCGTGAATGACGTGCGCGGGCTCGGCCTCCTCATCGGGCTTCAGTGCGCCGTGCCCAATGCCGAGCTCCAGGCGCGGCTGCGCGAGCGCGGCCTCTTGACCGCGACCGCGGGAGACAACGTGGTGCGGATCCTGCCGCCCCTCATCGTCGGCGCCGCCGAAGTGGACCAGGCGTGTGGTATCCTGGAAGAGACCTGCGCCGCCTGGGCGGCTTGATGTGGGTTCTGTTCCATGGCTGAGCCCAAGCACTTTATCGATCTCGACCGGCTCGATTCGCAGACCCTTCGCGAGATCTTGAATCGCGCCGTCGAGCTCAAGATGGGGGCGAAGCAGGGCGGCGGCGCGAAGCCGCTCGCGGGCAAGGCGCTCGCGATGATCTTCGAGAAGCCCTCCACGCGCACGCGCGTGTCGTTCGAGGTCGGCATGCACCAGCTCGGTGGCGACACCGTGATCCTGACCCACACCGAGACCCAGCTCGGGCGCGGCGAGACCATCGCCGACACCGCGCGCGTTCTGTCGCGCTACGTCGACGCGATCATGATTCGCACCGATTCGGCCGACAAGATCGACGGGCTGGTCGCCTACGCCACCGTTCCCGTGATCAACGGCCTCACCGACCACACCCATCCCTGCCAGCTCATGGCCGACATCATGACCTTCGAGGAGAAGCGCGGGCCCGTAGCGGGCAAGACGGTCGCCTGGGTCGGCGACGGCAACAATGTCGCCGCGTCCTGGGTCCAGGCGGCGGCGCGCTTCGATTTCACGCTGCGCGTCGCCGGCCCGCGGCGGCTGTGGCCGGACGAGAAAGTGCTGGCCTGGGCGCGCGCCCACGGCGGCAGGGTGAGCGTGGGCGAGGACCCGGCCGCGGCGGTCGCGGGGGTCCATTGCGTGGTGACCGACACCTGGGTCTCGATGGGGATGAAGGGCGGCGACGAGCGGCGCGCGCTGCTGCGCCCCTATCAGGTCAACGACGCGCTCATGGCGCGGGCCGATCCCTCGGCCGTGTTCATGCATTGCCTGCCCGCGCACCGCGGCGAGGAGGTCGTGGATTCGGTGATCGACGGCCCCCAGTCGGTGGTGTGGGACGAGGCCGAGAACCGCCTCCACGTCCAGAAAGGCATCTTGATCTGGTGCCTCGGGTGACCACCTAGGCACCCATGGCCCGGGCCCCCGATACCGCCGACTTCGTGCTGCCGTTCCAGTTTGAGGATCTGGGCATCCTCGGCCGTTTGGTGCGCCTCGGCAGCGTCGCGGACACCGTCATCCGCACCCACGACTACCCCGCGGCGGTGGGCGAGATCCTCGCCCAATCCCTGGCGCTCTCGGCGGTGCTCGCCGGCGGCCTCAAGTTCGACGGCGTGTTCACGCTCCAGACCAAGGGCAACGGACCGGTCTCCACGCTGGTCGCCGACACCACGAGCAAGGGCGACATGCGCGGCTACGCCGGCTTCGATGCCGAGCGGCTGCGGCGCCTGGCCTCCGGCGGCGGGCCGGGCGCGGCGCTGGGGCCGGTGCCGCGGCTGCTGGGGACGGGCTATCTCGCCTTCACCATGGACCAGGGCCCGCACACCGAGCGCTATCAGGGCATCGTCGAGCTGACGGGGCCCACGCTTGCCGATTGCGCCCACCAGTACCTGCGCCAGTCCGAGCAGATCGAGGCCGGCGTAAGCTTGGCGGCGGGCAAGGACGCCGGCGCCGGGCACGCCGCGTGCTGGCAGGCGGGCGCGCTGATGCTGCAGAGGATGCCGGCGTCGGTCGGCGGGGCCGGGGTCGATGTCCCCGGCGACGGCGACGCCGAGGAAGACTGGCGGCGCGTCGTCGCCCTGATGTCGAGCGTCACCGACGGCGAGCTCCTCGATCCCGGAATCGGCCCTTACCATCTCTTGCGCCGCCTGTTCCCCGTGGAGCGCATCACCGTCTACGACGCCAAGCCGCTCGCTCATCGCTGCCGCTGCTCGACCCTGCGGGTGCAGCGGACGCTCGCGTCGATACCCATGGACGAGCTGGAAGATCTGAAAGTGGAAGGGTGCGTCCGGGTGGTCTGCCAGTTCTGCAACGCGTCCTACGAATTCGACGACGCCGCGCTCAGGCGCTTCCGCGCCGCCGGATAACGGGCCCATCTTGAACGTCCACGCGCGGTCGTGCCAGTATGGCCGCCTCCAAAGCCCGATCCGGCTCCGCCGCATGCACGCAAAAGTCACAACCGCCCGAATCGCGGCCGCGCTGTTGGGCGCACTGGCGCTTCTCTCCTGCGCCAGCCCGCCGCCCAAGCAGAGCTTCGCCGAAATCACCTGGAGCCACCTGCCGCCGTTCCGGTTCAACGTCGCGCGGGTCGAGGTGGTGTCGGCGTACAAGCCGACGTTCAAGGAGCCTTACGTCGAGCATCTCTTCCCGGTCCCGCCGGAGAAGGTCGTGCGCCGCTGGATTTCGGACCGCATCCGTCCCGCGGGTCCGTCGGGCTGGGCCAAGGTCATCATCAACGACGCCTCGGTCAAGGAGACCGCGCTCCACCACCCGCACGACATCAAGAGCTACTTCACGGTCGAGCAGGGCGAACGCTACGAAGCGACCGTGGACGTCACGATCGAGATCTACACGTCCAAGGGCTTCCGCGAGGGCTTCGCGAACGCGCATGCCGTCCACACCCAGACCGTGCCGGAGAACGCAACCCTGAACGAGCGCGAGCGCTTCTGGTACGACCTGACGTATGCGGCGATGCAGGACTTCAACGCCGAGATGGCGAAGAACATCGACCTGTATCTCAAGAAATTCCTAGTCGCCCAATAGGCGGCGCTAGCCGCGCCAGAAGGCCGGGACGAACAGCACGAGGACCGTGTATAGGTCGAGCCGCCCCGCCAGCATCCCCAAGCTCAAGAGCCACTTCGCGCCGTCGGGCAGGGTGGCGTAGCTGCCCGAAGGCCCGATCACGGATCCCAGTCCGGGCCCGACGTTGGCGATCGCGCTGGCCGCTCCCGACAGGCAGGTGAGAAGATCGAGCCCCATGGCGCCGAGCCCGAGGGCGAGCAACGCAAAGGACGCGGCGAACAGGAAGAAGAACCCCATGACCGCGCTGGCGACGGCGTCGGGAATCGGCCGCTCGTTGAACTTGGCGACGAACAGGCCGCTCGGCTGGATCAGGCGCTTGATCTGCGCGTCCGCCGCTTCATAGATCACGAGGAAGCGGAAGATCTTGATGCCGCTCGAGGCGGACCCCGCGCATCCTCCCACCACCATGAGAAACAGGAACGCCGCGATCGCGACGCCGCCCCAGGTGCCGTAGTCCGCGGTAGTGAACCCGGTCCCGGTGATGATGGACACCACGTTGAAGGCCGCCGCCCGCAGCGCCTGCCACGGCGGCGCGCCGCCGTGGTGCCACCGCCAATACGTCATCATGACGACCGTGGCGGCCAGAATTCCCAGGAACCAGAGGACCTGCTGGTCCCGGAACAGCCGCCGCGGCGATCCGCGCAGCGCCTGAAGACAAAGGAGGAAGGGAAGGCTCCCCAGGATCATGAACAGGATCACGATGATCTCCACGGGGACGCTGCGGAAATGCGCGATCGACTGGTCGGAGGTGGAAAAGCCGCCGGTGGAAATCGTGGTCATCGCGTGGACGACCGCCTCGAAGCCGGTCATTCCGGCGACCCACAGCAAGGTGGCGCAGACGGCCGTGAAGGCGACGTAGATGAGGCCGACGCCGGTCAGGATCTGGGCCACGCGCGGCAACGCGCGCCGGCCGCCGCCTGCCGAATTGACACGGAAGATCTGCATGCCGCCGACGTGAAACGCCGGCAGCAGCGCGATCGCGATCGTGATCGCGCCGAGCCCGCCGAACCACTGCAGCAACGCGCCCCACAGCACGATTCCCGGCGGTGCGCCGTCGAGACCGGTGATCACGGTGGCCGCGGTGGTAGTGACGCCGGCCATCGCCTGGAAGAAGGCATCGGCCGGGCCGAGCCCGAGGTCGGAGAAAGCGAGCGGCAGCGCCCCGAAGGCGGCGGCCGCCGTCCATCCCAAGGCGGCCAGAACGAAGGACTGGCGCACGTCGATCTCGATCTCGCCGGCGCGCGCCGCCAGCACCGCGCTCACGGCGATGAAAAGCGTGAACCCAGAAGAGACCGCGAACACCGAGGCATCGTGCGAAAATCCCGCCCGCAGGTCGACCAGCGCCGGGATCAGCATGACAATGGCGAGCGCCGAGAGCAGCAGGCCGACGAGGAAGACGACGGGGCGCAATCCGATCATGGCGCCCCCGCGGCCGGCGTCCCGCGCGCGCCCCTGTCGCCGTCACCGGGTCGTTGTCCGCCGCGCTCAGCCACGCCAGAACTCCGGCCACAAGAGGACGAGAACGGTATAGAGCTCAAGCCGGCCGAGCAGCATGCCCAGGGTCAGGAGCCATTTGGCGGCGTCCGGCAGGCTGGCGAAGTTCCCGGCCGGGCCGATCACGGCGCCCAGTCCCGGCCCCACGTTCCCCATCGCCGTCGCGACCCCCGAAATGCTGGTGAGGAAATCGAGCCCGGTCGCCCCGAGCCCGAGCGAGAGTGCGGCGAAGGTGAGCGCGAACAGGAAGAAGAATCCCATGACCGAGCTCGCCACCGCCTCGGGGATGGGCTTGCCGGCATAATGGGGCTCGAACAGGCCGTGGGGCTGGATGATGCGGCGGATCTGCGCCTTGGCCGTGGCATAGAGCACCTCGAGGCGGTAGACCTTGATGCCGCCCGCGGTGGCGCCGGTGCAGGCCCCGACCGCGGTGATGTAGAGGACGACCACGGCGGCGAATCCGCCCCAGGTCTGGTAATCCACCGTGACGAAGCCGGTGGTGGTCATGATCGAGGCGACCTGGAACGAGGTCTCGCGCAGCGCCTGCGGGAAGGATTCGCCCCCGCCCAGCCACTGCCACAGCACCAGCGCCGCGACCGTCGCCACATAGAGGCCGAGAAAGCCGCGCACCTGGCTGTCCCGGAGGAGCCGCCGGGTCTTTCCCCGCAGGAACTCCAGGTAGAGCACGAACGGCATGCCGCCCAGCAGCATGAACACGGTCGTGGTGGTCTCGATGCTGAGGCTGTGGAAATGGCCGATCGATGCATCGAAGGTCGAAAAACCGCCGGTGGCCAGCGTCGTCATGGCGTGGCACACGGCGTCGAACCCGCGCATCCCCTCGATCCAGAGCAGAGTCGCGTCGAGCGCGATCAGCGCCACATAGATCGCGGCGATCCCGCCCGCGATCTGGGCCACGCGCGGGAGAACCTTCTCCGACTTGTCGGAGAACTCCATGCGGAAGAGCTGCATCCCGCCGACCTTGAGGAACGGCAGCACGGCGACCCCCAGCACGATGAATCCGATGCCGCCCAGCATTTGCAGCAGCGCGCGCCACAGCAGGATGCCGGGCGGCGCCGAATCGAGGCCGACGATGACCGTGGAACCGGTCGTCGTGATGCCCGACATCGCCTCGAAGTAGGCGTCGGTGAAGCTGAGATGGAGGCCCGAGAAGGCGATCGGCAGCGCCCCGGCGCCGGCCGCCACCAGCCAGGCGAGCGTGGTAAGGACGAAGGCCTCCCGCACGTCGATCGTAAAGCGGGGCGCCCAGTTGCCGATGATGAGTGAAACGCCGATGAAAAGCGTCAGCCCCGCGGAGGTCGCGAACACGATCCAGTCGGGGTTTCCCACCGCGGCGTCGGCGAGCGCGGGCGGCACCATCACCACGGCGAGCGTGGAGAGCAGGATCCCGATGACGAAGAATACGGGGCGGAATTGAATCACCGTCGCGCCGCACGTCCCCTGAAACACGGTGGCGCGCAATCATTGGCCATCGCGGCGCTCGTGTCTATAGGACAGCGCGAAAGCCCGTGGCGCGCGTTCTAGCGGCGGCGCGGGTGCGGGATCAGACGTTGTGGAGATGGTCGGGCGGGGTTCCGATCATCGCCAGGAACTCGCGCCGCGTCGAAGGATTGGTGCGGAAAAGGCCGAGCATGCGGCTCGTGACCATGGTCACACCCGGCTTGTGAATGCCGCGCGTGGTCATGCATTGGTGCGCGGCGTCGACCACGACCGCGACCCCCTTGGGTTCCAGGACGTCCTGAAGGGTGTTGGCGATCTGCGCCGTCAGCTTCTCCTGGATCTGGAGGCGGCGCGCGTAGATCTCGACGATCCGCGCCAGCTTGCTGATCCCGACCACGCGGCGCTTCGGAAGGTATCCGACGTGGGCCTTGCCGATGATGGGGGCCATGTGGTGCTCGCAGTGGGATTCGAAGCGGATGTCCCTGAGGATCACCATCTCGTCGTAGCCCTCGACCTCCTCGAAGGTACGCTTCAGAATCTCGAGCGGATCCTCGTTGTATCCGGAAAAGAACTCCTCGTAGGAGCGCACGACGCGCCCGGGCGTGTCGCGCAGGCCTTCGCGGGCGGGGTCGTCGCCGGCCCAGCGCAAGAGGGTGCGCACCGCGTCCTCGGCCTCGGTGCGGCTCGGCCGGGTGCCGGCGCCGGGCTCGCCCGCGGCGGTTTCCGGGCTCGTCAACGGGGCTCGATGGGGCATGCGCAACGGATCACTCATGGTTCTCGGCTTCCAAAGTTGTCTCTAGTCGTCTCCGGCTCGTTGCCCTCGCGGCGAAGGAGGGTTCCCCCGCGGACCGGACGGTGCCGCCTCCCGGGATTTAGCGCAAGACCCGCCCGAATCAAGGATGACGGGGCCGGGCGGGGGACGGCTCACGAGCTTACAGCAGGCCCGGTGCCAGGGCCAGTCGCGGGTCGTTGGGCCGTCTTGCCGGCGCTAGTTGATCGTGCGCTCCTGATGCGGGCTGTCCAGCGAGAAGGGCGGCACCGCGACGTCGAATCCCTCGCCGTCGGAGGTCACCATGCGATAGGTGCCGACCATGATCCCCGAGGGCGTGGCCAGCGGCGTGCCGCTCGTGTACTCGAAACTGTCGCCGGGATGCAACACCGGCTGCTCGCCCACCACGCCGGCGCCGCGGACCTCCTGGGTGCGGCCGAACGAATCGGTGATCTGCCAATGGCGCGAGCGGAGCTGGACGGTCTTCGCGCCCTTGTTCTCGATCCGGACGTGATAGGCCCAGACGTAATGGCTCTCCTCCGGCGTCGATTGGTCCTCGAGATAGATCGGCTCCACCGTCACCCAGATCTCGCGGGTATTCTGGCTGTACATCGGACCGGATTCCTGCGATTCGCTGCGCCTTCTCATGGCGTCTCTCCTCCCACCGGTAGCAGCCGCGGCCACGCCCGTATCATACGATCATTCCCGGGCGGCCTGTCCACGGCAATCGCCAAAACCGTGCAATCCGCGCACCAAGTCTCAGGCCGCGGCCAGCGCCCGGGCCAGATCCTCCTTCAAATCCTCGGCGTCCTCCAAGCCGACCGAAAACCGCACCAGCCCCGCGCCGATGCCCATCCGCGCGCGTTCCTCGGGCGGGATGCGCTGATGGGTCGTGGTGGCCGGGTGGCACATCAGGCTCTTGGCGTCGCCCAGGTTGTTCGAGATGTCGATCAGCTCGAGCGCGTTGAGCAGGCGGAAGGCGGCCTCCTTTCCGCCCGCGACCTCGAACGACACCATCGAGCCGCCCGCCTTCATCTGGCGCATCGCCAACGCGTGCTGCGGGTGGCTGTCCAGCCCCGGGTAGAGCACGCGGGTGACATTGCCCACACTCGAGAGGAATTCCGCGAGCGCCTTCGCGTTCTCGCAGTGGCGGGACATGCGCATCTCCAGCGTCTCGAGTCCCTTCAGCATCACCCAGGCGTTGAAGGGGCTCAGCGCCGGCCCCGTGTTGCGGAAGAAGGGCATCAGCTCTTCCTTGACGAATTCGTCGGGGCCGAGGATCGCGCCGCCCAGGCAGCGTCCCTGGCCGTCGATGTGCTTGGTCGCGGAATAGACGACGATGTCGGCGCCGAGCGCGATCGGCTTCTGCAGGATCGGGGAGGCGAAGACGTTGTCCACCACGACCCGCGCGCCGGCCGCATGCGCGAGATCGCAGACGGCACGAAGGTCGATGACCTCGAGCGCGGGATTGGACGGGGTCTCGAGGAACACCGCGCGCGGTTTCTTCGCCAGCGCCTGCTTCCATTGGTCGAGGTCGGTGCCGTCGACCGTCGTCGTGGCGATGCCGTAGCGCGGCAACAGCTCGGTCACGACGTACTGGCACGAGCCGAACAGGGCGCGCGACGCCACCACGTGGTCGCCCGCCTTGAGCTGGCACATGAGGGCCGCGAAGACGGCGGCCATGCCGGTCGCGGTCGCGCGGCAGGCTTCCGCGCCCTCGATCAGGCGCATGCGCTCCTCGAACATGGCGACCGTCGGATTGCCGAAGCGCGAATACATGAAGCGCTTGAGGTCGCCCTTGAACGCGGCTTCGGCCTCCTCGGCCGAGGCGTAGACGTAGCCCGAGGTGAGAAAGAGCGCCTCGCTGGTCTCGCCGAATTCGCTGCGCCGCGTCCCGCCGCGGACCGCCTGGGTCTGCGGCCGCCAGGTTTCGCTCCCGCCGGAATGTGCTTGCGCCATGTGTCCCCTCCCTTCGCCGCCGGGCGCGAAAGCGGCGTCCGGACAGCAAAAAACCCCGACCGGTGCGATCGGGGCTCTTTCGGGCTCCGACCTTTTAGCGCTTTGTTTAACGTGGCCGCAAGCCGGTCGGCTCAAATCACCACGACGCGAATTGATTACGGGCTCGGGATTCTCCTGTCAAGGCGATTGGCGGGCGCCCGCCTCACGCGCGGCTGCAGGCGCCCCCGCCCAGCACGCAGAACCGCGCGCAATGCGGGTGGGCGAGGGCGACCGCGCGCGCGGCCTCGGCCAGCGTCGCCCCCATCTCGAAGCGCGGGTCGTAGGCGATCAGCGTGCAGGCGAGCACGACCGGACGCCCGGCGCCCTTGCGCTTGGCCACCATGCGCGAGGTCGCGCACATCATGTCCTGTGGCGACACGCCGAGAATCTTCCAGCAGCTCTCGGTGATCTCGGGGACGTCGGCCGAAGCGATCATTTCCGGGAACAGGACCAGCGCCACCGGGTCGAAGGCGTCGACGGCGATCCCGTTTTCGGCGAACAGGCGCGCATAGCCCTCGCGCAGGCTCTCCGCGGTCTCGTTCCAGCAGGTGCGTCCGGCGACGTGGGTGCAAAACCCGTTTTGCGAGAGCCAGCGCAGGCCCTCGAGCGCGGGCGCAAAGCTTCGCTTGCCGCGCTCCAGCTCGTGCCGCGCGGCGCGGTAATGGTCGAGCGAGACGCGGATGACGAGGCGGTCCGCGTGGCGCGCGCGCAGGTCCAGAAGCGGCGCCTTCAGATTCGCCATCGGCTTCATGGCGTTGGTGAGTACCAGCGCGCGAAAGCCGCGCGACAGCGCCGCCTCGATCATCGCGATGATCTCCGGGTTCATGAAAGGCTCGCCGCCGGTGAAGCCGATCTCGCGCGTCGGCAGGTTCTCGCGGGCGATCTCGTCGAGAAACGTCCGCATTTCCGCCGCGGTCAGATAGGCCAAGCGGTCGTTGGCGGGACTGGATTCGATGTAGCATCCGCGGCAGGTCAGGTTGCAGAGCGTCCCGGTGTTGAACCAGAGTGTGCGCAGCTCGCCGGGGGTGACATGGGCGCGCCTCTCCCCCGCCGCGGTCACGTCCGGATCGCGGAACTTGCGGGGATCGAGCGGGCGGGCGGGCGGCTGGCCCTGGGGCTTGGTCGCGATATCGGTCATGGAGCCTCCCGCCGCCTGTTTAGCCCGGCCCCCCGGCGCCCGCAAAATCACATTCCGGTGCGCTCGCTTCCGGCCCCCGCCTTGCCGGCGGCCCCGCATGCCTTGCCCGGCCCGGCGCGCTTGGGTATAGAATCGCCGCCGGCCCTGCGGGTGTAGCTCAATGGTAGAGCAGAAGCTTCCCAAGCTTAAGACGGGGGTTCGATTCCCCTCACCCGCTCCAGGGACCCGCGGCCGCGACGGATGCGTAAGCGGCCTGCGGGCCCGCAGCACCTTTTTGGATCGATGCGCATACTAGTTATCGAAGACGACGCCCAGACCGCCCTCTATCTCCGCAAGGGCTTGGAAGAAGGGGGCTATACCGTGGACTGGACCGGCGACGGCCGCGACGGGCTGTTCATGGCCGCGAGCGAACGCTACGACCTCATCGTCGTGGACCGTATGCTGCCCAGCGCCGACGGCCTCTCGATCATCAAGGTGTTGCGCTCGCAAGGGCTCCGGACGCCGATTCTGGTGCTGAGCGCGCTCGGCCAGGTCGACGACCGGGTGCACGGGCTGGAGGCCGGCGCCGACGACTACCTGCCCAAGCCCTACGCGTTCTCCGAGCTCATGGCCCGTGTCGACGCGCTGCTGCGGCGCGGCACCGCCACCGCGCCCGGCACGGTGCTCAAGGTCGGCGATCTCGAGATGAACCTTCTGGCGCGCACGGTGACGCGCGGCGGCGAGACGATCGAGCTCAAGCCGCGCGAGTTCCGCCTTCTCGAGTATCTCATGCGCCACGCCGATCAGGTCGTCACGCGCACGATGCTGCTCGAGGCCGTGTGGGATTATCACTTCGATCCGCAGACGAACGTCATCGACGTCCACATCAGCCGTCTGCGCCAGAAGATCGACAAGGGTTTCGGGAACCCGCTGCTGCACACGATCCGCGGCGCCGGCTATTCGCTCCGTGCAAATTCCTAAGCTTTTCCAGACCTCGACCTTCCGGCTCGCGCTCGTCAATCTGGTCGTGTTCGGGGTGGCGATGGTGCTTCCCTTCGTCTTCGTCTACAGCAACACGGTCGGCTCTCTCGACAGCGAGACCAACGCCGCAATCATCGGCGAAATCAAGGGTTTGGCCGACGAGTACCATCGCCTGGGAAAGGCCAGCTTGATCGACGTGGTCGCCCAGCGCGCGCGCGACCCGGACGACAAGAACGCCATCTTCCTTCTGACCGACGCGCAGCGCCGGCCGCTGGCGGGAAACATCTCGGTCTGGCCGGCCGATTCGGCCTCGAACGGCGAATGGATCCGCTTCGTCATCGACAAGGTCAAGGCCGGCGGCTCGACGCCCCACCGCGTCCGCGCGCGCGCGATGCGGCTCGCGGGCGGCGAGCTGCTTCTGGTCGGGCGCGATGTCGAGCAAATCCTCGCGATGCAGCGCCGCATCACCGAGGCGCTGGGCTGGGCGCTGGCGCTCACCTTCGTTCTCGTGCTCACCGGCGGCGTCTTGATGAGCCGCTACATGCTCCGCCGGGTGGAGGCGATCACGCAGACGAGCCGCATGATCGTGGAGGGCACGCTGTCCCGGCGCATGCCGATCCGCGGCACGGGAGACGAATTCGACAGGTTGTCGGAAAACCTGAACCAGATGCTCGATCAGATCGAGCACCTCATGACCAGCATGCGCACGGTGACCGATTCCATCGCCCACGATCTGCGCGGTCCGCTGACCCATCTGAAGGGACGGATCGAGCTGGCGCTGCGGGCCGCGCCCGACGCCCGGTCGTATCGCGCCGCGCTCGAGCACGCCGTGGCCGAAACCGACCGCATCCTTTCCATCTTCAACGCGCTGATCGAGATGGCCAAGGCCGAATCCGGCCTGGGGCGCGCCGACATGGCCTCGCTCGACCTCGGGGTGGTCGCGGCCGACGTGGCGGATCTCTACGAGCCGGTGGCGGAGGAGCGGGGGCTCGCCCTGCGCGCCGAGATCGGCGAGGGCACGGTCATGCTGGGCAACCGCCAATTGCTCGCGCTCTCCGTCGCCAACCTGCTGGACAACGCGATAAAATACACGCCCGCCGGCGGGAGCATCACGCTTTCGGTCGACTCCGGTCCCGGCACGGTGCGTCTCGTGGTGAACGACAGCGGCCCCGGGATCTTGCCGGCCGACCGCGGCCGGGTGGTCGAGCGGTTCGTGCGCATCGGCACCGATCCCGCGATCCCGGGAAGCGGGCTCGGCTTGAGCCTGGTGGCGGCGGTGGCACGGCTGCACCGGGCCTCGTTCGAGCTCGGCGACAACGCGCCCGGGCTTCGCGTGACCGTGGTGTTCCCCAAGGGGTCGACGCAAGAAAGTGCGGATGCCGCGCACCGCGGCGAAACGGCGGCTACGCTCGCGGCCGGGAGTTGAGGCCCAAACGGCGACGGCCGGCCCATTGGGCCGGCCGCCTGGCTTGGTGCGGATGATCGGGGGCTATTTCCGCACCGGTTTCACGCCGAGATCCTTGAGGCCGATCTTGTAGCTCTTCACGCCGGTACCGTATTTGCCGGCCCCGCAAGCCTTGTCTCCGCGGCTTTTCAGCTTCCTTGCCTGGTCGAGCTTGGGTGCGCTGGCATGGGTGCGGATGGCATCCTCCATCTGCTGGGCGTAGGACCGGCAGCTCTCGCGCGTGACCTTCGAAGTGGTGGTGGCAAGAGCCGGCGCCGCGAAGCTCAGGGCGGCAAGCGCGGCGACCACCGCGGCTGACCTTTTCATGCGTGGGTGACCTCCGGGACAAGGCGCGCCGGAAGGACGGCTCATCCCGCGCGCGCGCCGCCGTTTATGGCGGCTGGCGCATTGCTAGGCGATGGCGGGAACGTGAATTCGTTGTCATGCCGGGCTATACGGGCGTATAGGCGCCGGATCCCGCCGGGTCACTCCACGATCAGCTTGCCGCGGAGCATTCCCATCTGGCAGGTGAACTCGAATTCCCCCGGCTTCTCGGGCACGAACTCGATGGCCACGGTCTCCCCGGTGGGCAGCCGCGCGCTCTTGTGGAAGTCGGGGAACAGAACCATCTCCGAGCAGGCCGCCGTCTCCATGCGGCGGAAATTGAGTCGCACCGGCCGGCCGTGGCGCACGACGATGGTGTCGGGGCTGTAGCCGCCCTTGACCGTCACCATCACCTCCTGGCGCCCGGCCGCGGACGGCAAGGCGCGCGTGGCCTTGCCGCGCTTGAGCCAGAAGAACCAGACGATGAAGGCGACGAGCGCCAGCCCTATGACCGTCACCATCCAGCGGTCCGGGGTCACGACGCGATCCCCGTCGGCCGGAAGGTGCGCAGGCGATTGGCGTTGGACACCACCGTCACCGAGCTCATGGCCATGGCGCCGGCGGCGATCATCGGCGAGAGCAGGATGCCGAAGAACGGGTAAAGCGCGCCCATCGCCACCGGGATGCCGAGCGAGTTGTAGCCGAACGCGCCCAGCAGGTTCTGGCGCACGTTGCGCATGGTGGCGTGCCCGATCTCGATCGCGGTCACGACGCCGGTGAGGCTCCCTTTGATGAGGGTCACGTCGCTTGCCTCGATCGCCACGTCGGTGCCGGTCCCGATGGCGAAGCCGATGTCGGCCTGGGCCAGCGCCGGCGCGTCGTTGATCCCGTCGCCTACCATGCCCACGGTCCGGCCCCCCTTTTGCAGCTTCTCGATCTCGCGCGCCTTGTCGTCGGGCAGGACTTCCGCGAGCACGCGGCTCACGCCCACCTGGCGGGCGATGGCGTCCGCGGTGCGCCGGTTGTCGCCGGTCAGCATCACCACTTCGAGGCCGAGGCGTTTGAGGGCCGCGATCGCCGCCTGCGAATCGGGCTTCACGGTGTCGGCGACCGCGATGACGCCGATCGCGCGGCCGTCCGCGGCGACAAACATCGGCGTCTTGCCCTCGCCGGCCAGGCGGTCCCATTCGCCGCTCAGCGAATCGAGCGCCACGCCGCTCTCGCTCATGAGCTTGGCGTTGCCAAGAAGTATTTGATATCCTTCCACTTTTCCGCGCACCCCCTGGCCCGGGACGGCCGCGAAATCGGCCGCCGTCTCGGTCGCGACACCCTTCGCCTCGGCCCCTGTGACGATCGCCTCGCCGAGCGGATGCTCGGAGCCGCGCTCGAGCGAGGCGGCGAAGCGCAGCACCCGGGAGTCGTTCCATCCATCGGCCGCGACCACGTCGGTCAGCGCCGGCTCGCCCCGGGTGACCGTGCCGGTCTTGTCGAGCACGATGGCGTCCAGCTTCTCCAGGGTCTGCAGGGCGTCGCCGGAGCGGATCAGCACGCCGTTCTCGGCCGCCTTGCCGAGGCCGACCGTGAGCGAGGTCGGCGTGGCGAGACCCAGCGCGCAGGGGCAGGCGATGATGAGCGTGGTGACCAGCGTGATCGTGGCGTAGATGATGCGCGGTTCGGGGCCGACGTCGTACCAGACGACGAAGGCGAGGATGGCCAGGATCATTACCGCGGGGACGAAATAGCCGGAGACCACGTCCACGATGCGCTGGATCGGCGCTTTCGAGCTTTGGGCGTTCTGGACCATGCGGATGATGTTGGCCAGCGCCGTGTCCTTGCCGACCTTGGTGGCGCGGAACCGGAAGCTTCCGGTCTTGTTGAGCGTGCTGCCGATGACCTCGTCGCCGACGTGCTTTTCGGTGGGAATCGATTCGCCGGTGATCATCGACTCGTCCACGGCGCTCGCACCCTCCGTCACCTCGCCGTCCACGGGGACCTTCTCGCCCGGCCGCACGACGACGATGTCGCCGACCACCACTTCCTCGACCGGGATGTCGCGCTCCTGGCCGTCCCGGACCACGCGCGCCGTCTTGGCCTGGAGGCCGATGAGCTTGCGGATCGCCTCGGACGTGCGCCCCCGGGCCCGCGTCTCGAGGGCGGACCCGAGCACGACGAGGGCGATCACCGTCGCGCTCACGTCCCAGAAGGTCTCGGCCAGCGCGGGGTCGGGAAAGATCCCGGGGGCCGCCACCGCCACCACCGAATAGAGGAAGGCCGCGGAAACCCCCATCGCGATGAGGGTGTGCATGTTGGCCGAGCGGTGCTTGAGAGCCCGCCACATGCCGGTGAAGAATTGCGACCCGGACCACGCCATCACCGGCACGGTCAGGAGCCCGAGCCCGGCCCACAACAGCCGCCGCGCCCCGCTTCCCTCCGGCGCCCATTGCGCCATCCCGGGAACGATCGCGGGATAGCTGAGGATCATGATCGGAACGGCGATACCGGCGGCAAACCAGAACTTGTGCATGAGGGTTCGGAATTCCCGCGCGCGCTCCTGCTCTTCCTGGGTGACGTCGCCTTCGCGCGCCTCGGCCACCTCATAGCCGCTTTCCTCGATGGCGCGGCGCAGATCGCCGAGAGCGGCGTACTCGGGCTCGTAGGTCACGTCGGCGGTGCCGGTGCCGAGGCTGACGCTGGCCGAGATCACGCCCGGCGTCTGCCCCAGCGCGGTCTCGATCTGATGCACGCAGGAGGCGCATGTCATGCCCTTGACGCCGAGCCGCACCATGGTCGCGCCCGCGGCGTAACCGGCGGCCCGGATGGCGCCGACGAGGTCGGGAATCGTGATCCGGTCGGGATCGTAATCGACGCTCGCAATGCCGGTGGAAAGATTCGCGTGGACGTCCTTGACGCCTTCGAGCTTCGCGAGCGCGGCCTCGATGAGCGGCGGATGGCGCTTGGAGGTCATGCCGCCGACCCTGAGATCGACATGGGCGGAAGCGGGGCCGGCCGGCCCTTTTTCCGCGCCGGGACCCGCGGCCGGTCCGGCCGCGGCCTCGCCGGTGTAACGTTCGGGCGCGGCGGCGAACCGCTCGCCGCAGCCCTTGGAGCAGAAGTAATAGATGCGGCCCTGGTATGTTTCCTTCGCGGCGGCGCGCGCCGGATCCACGTCCATTCCGCACACGACGTCTTTTTCTTTCATGATTCCGCTCCGCGCCTTCAATTGATTATATCCGATAACCGGGCGCGGACCAGGACCCGGTTTCCCATGATGCGTGTCCCGCCCCTGTGTTAATGTCGCCGCGAGGCGAGGGAGCGCCGCGATGGACGAAATCAGGAGAAAGAACGCGATTTCCGCTCCGCAGCGCAGGCGCGTTCTCATCGTCGAAGAAGACGGCGACTTCGCACGCGGCATCGCCGAGATCCTCGCCGCCGCGAATTACGACGTCGCGGTGGCCAAGGACGCCGAGGCCGCGCACCGGGCCCTCGCAACGGTGCTGTCGGACATCGCCACGGGCGCCGAAGGTTCCGCCCCCGGCCTCGCCCTGGTCGTGAAGGGCCGCCAGGCGCAGCCCGCCGTCGTGTGGCTGACCACCCACGAGGTGGCGCCGCCGGCGGCCGGGAAAGAGGGGAGACGCGGCGGCGCAACGGACTTCGGTCATCGCGAGCAACTCCTTTCCGCCCTCGAAGCCTCGTTCCAGCAAAGTCGGCCGCGCCAGGAACACGCGGCGGCCGAATCCGGTTACCGCGAAACCGAAGATCTGCTGCGCGCCATCCTCGACAACGCCACGGCGGTGATCTACGCCAAGGACCGCGACGGGCGCTACCTGTTCATCAACAAGGCCTTCGAACGGATATTTGGCCTGACCAGCGAGGCGATCAAGGGAAGGTTGGATCATGAAATCTTTCCCGCACCCGTCGCCGATGCGTTCCGCCGCAACGACCTCGACGTCCTTCACATCGGCCAGCCGATCGAGATCGAAGAGACCGCACCCCATCCCGACGGCATCCACAGCTATGTTTCGACGAAATTCCCGCTCTACGGGGCCGATGGCGCCATCCGCGGGGTATGCGGGATCTCGACCGACATCACCGACCGCAAACGGGCCGCGGAGCAGCTGCGCCGCGCCCATAGGATGGAGGCCGTGGGGCACCTCACCGGCGGCGTCGCCCACGACTTCAACAACCTCAATGCGGTGATCCTCGGTAATCTCGAACTGATGGAAGAGCAGCTCGAGGAAGGAACGCCGCTCCACGCAATGGCTCGGCGCGCGATCCAAGCGGCGCGGCGCGGGGCGCTGCTGACCGAGCGCCTGCTGGCTTTTTCCCGCAGGCAGGTTCTGCAGCCGCAGCGCACCGACGTCAACGCCCTGGCTCTCTCGACCGTCGAATTTCTGCGCCACAGCCTGGGGGAGACGATCGAGATCCGCACGATGCTGTCCGGAGACGCCCGGCCGGCGTTCGTCGATCCGGGACAGCTCGAGAATGCGCTCATGAGCCTTGCGGTCAATGCGCGCGATGCCATGCCCAAAGGCGGCGTTCTCACCATCGAGACGCGCAATCGCGATCTCGACGAATACGACGCCATGCGCAGCGCCGAGGCGTTGCCCGGGCAGTACGTTCAGCTCGCCGTCAGCGACACCGGAAGCGGGATGCCGCCCGAGGTGCGGGAACGCGCGCTCGAGCCGTTCTTCACCACGAAGGAGGTGGGGAAGGGCGCCGGACTGGGCCTCAGCACGGTCTACGGGTTCGTCTCGCAATCGGGGGGCCACGTCGCGATCGAGAGCGAGCCCGGCCACGGGACGACGGTGAGAATGCTCCTGCCGAGCGCGCCTCAAGCGAGCGCCGCGCCGGAAGCGAGCGCCGCGCCGGAAGCGAGCGCCGCGCCGGAAGCAAAGCCGCCGGCGCCGGTGAAAGGCGAGGCGCGCCCGGGGGAGTGCGTCCTCGTCGTGGAGGACGACGCCGAGGTGCGCAAGGTCGCCGCGGTCTTCCTGGAAGACCTCGGCTATCGCGTGTTCCAGGCGGCGGATGCGGAGGCGGCGCTCGACCAGCTGCGCGGGGCGACGCACCTGGACCTGCTTCTCACCGATGTCGTCCTGCCCGGCATGGGCGGGCGCGACCTTGCCGCGGCGGCGCGCGCGATTCGCCCCGAAACCCGCATTCTCTACATGTCGGGCTACGCCGAGACCGGCCTGTCGCAGAAGGACCTCGCCGAGAGCGGCGCCTATCTCATCGACAAGCCGTTCAACAAGGCGCGGCTCGCGGCGATGGTGAGGATGGCCATCGATTCCGGATTCGCCGGGTCGGCCCCGGCACGGGGCTGATCGCGGCGCGCAGGCGCCGTCAGGAAGGCCCGCGGTCGTCGCCGGGCTCCGGCGGCTCGTCGTCGTCGAACAGGATGCGCCGCGCCGCGCCGTCGAGATCCTCGAACTGCCCGCTCTTGAGCGCCCACAGGAAGGCGCCGAGCCCGAGAAGCCCGAGCAGCAGCGCCGCCGGGATCAGGTAGACGATGATATCCACCGGCCTCTCCTTCGCGCCAGACGCAGCGCATTTCCCGTGACGAGCAGGGACGAGCTCGACATCGCGAGCGCCGCGACCAATGGCGTCACGAATCCCATCATCGCGAGCGGGACCGTCACCGCATTATAGACGAGCGCGAGCGCAAAATTCTGCTTCACCAGGCGCTGCGCCCGGCGCGCCGTGGCGAGCGTCTCGGCGACCGGCGCCAGCATCGCGCCCTGGAACACGACGTCGGCCGCGTTCTGGCTGATGTCAGCGGCAGCCGAGGGCGACATCGAGACATGGGCGGCGGCGAGCGCAGGGGCGTCGTTGAGCCCGTCGCCCACCATCAGCACGCGCCGCCCTTCGGCCGCCAGCGCCCGCAGGCGCTCGGTCTTGTCCGCCGGCGCGCAGCGGGCGGAAAAGCGCGCGATTCCCGCGGCTTCGGCGGCGGCGCGGACCGCCTCGGCGCGGTCGCCCGAGAGCATCTCGACCGCGATCCGCCGGGCCCGAAGCGCGGCCACCACGGCGGCGGCGTCGGCGCGCGGCGGATCGGCGAAACGAAAGCGCACCGGCGCCCGTTCGCCCGCCCGGAACCAGAGCTCGGGCCCGTCGCCGGAATCGGCCGGGCCTTCCCCGACGCCGCACCAGCTTCGGCTGCCGAGGCGCAGTTCGCCCTGCGGCGTCGCGAGGCGCAGGCCGGAGCCCGGAACCTCCTCCGCCCCGGCCGGAGCCCTGGCGCCCGGCACCGCCGCGTAAAGGGCGCGCGCGAGCGGATGACGGCTGGCACCGGCAAGCGCGGCGGCCGCGGCCAGCGCCTCCGGAGAGACCTCCGGGTCCATGCGCAGCTCGGGCGTTCCCCGGGTCAGCGTCCCGGTCTTGTCGAACACCACCGTATCGACCGCGGCGAGCCGTTCCAGGGCGGTCGCCGATTTCAGCAGGATCCCCCGGCCGAGCAGCCGGCCGCTCGCCACCACCTGGACCACGGGGACGGCCAGCGCCAGCGCGCACGGGCAGGTCACGATGAGAACGGCGATGGCGTTCAAGAGCGCCGCCTGCCACGGCGCCCCGAGGGCGAGGAACCAGACCAGGAACGTGCCCGCGGCGAAGCCGTGGACCGCCGGGACATAGGCGCGCGCGATTCGGTCGGCGATCGCGACATAGCGGGCGCGGCCCTGTTCCGCCGCCTCGGTGAGGCGCACGATCTCGGCGAGCAGCGTGCGCTCGCCCGCGCCCGAGACGTCGATGCGCAGCAGGCCGCTCAAATTCATGGTGCCCGCGAACACGCGCGCTCCGGGAAAGACGCGCGCGGGCACGGTCTCGCCGGTGATCAGGCTGGTGTCCACGTCCGATTCGCCCTCGCGCACCACGCCGTCGGTGGCGATGCGCTCGCCCGCCGCCGCCAGCACGGTCATGCCGGGCTTGACCGAGGCGGGCGGCAGCATCCGCCGCGCCCCCGAGGGCTCCTCGACGGTGGCGGCGGTCCCCGACAGGGCGACCAGGCGCTCCGCCGCGGAGCGGGCGCGCGAGCGCGCCCGCGAATCGAGATAGCGCCCCACCAGAAGGAAGAACAGCAGCGTCACCGCGGCGTCGAAATAGGCGTAGCGCCCGGCCGTCGCGGTCTCGTAGAGGCTCATGCCGGAGGCGAGCACGACCGCGAGCGAGATCGGCACGTCCATGTTCGCGCGCCCGTGGGCCAGCGCCGCGGCGGCCGAGCGGTAGAACGGCCAGCCGGCGTAGACGACGGCGGGCAGCGCGATCAGCGCGGAGAACCAATAGAGCATCTCGCGGGTGACGGGGCCCATGCCTTCGCCGAATCCGGCCCACACCGAGATCGACAGCAGCATGACGTTGCCGGCCGCGAACCCGGCGACCGCCATCGCGCGCAGCAGCTCGCGGTCGCGCTCCGAGGCGGCGCGCGAGAGCTCGGCCGGGTCGAACGGAACGAGGCGGTAGCCGAGGGCGCCGATGAGGCCGGCCAGTTCGTTGATGCGCGCCGATTCGCCCTTCCAGGCGAGCGCGAGCCGGCGCGTCGTCATGTTGATGCGCGCGGCGGTCACGTCGGGCTGGCGCGCGAGCACCTGCTCGATCAGCCACACGCAGGCCGCGCAGTGCAGCCCGTCGACCATGAGATGGGCGCGGTGCGAGCCGTCCGGCTCGCTCGAAACGAAGGCGGTGAAGTCTTCGGGCGCGGCCGGCTCGGGCTTGAGCTGGCGCTGGCGCGGGTCGAGGACGCGCTTGCGGTAATAGCTCTCGAGGCCGAGGCCGCGGACGATGCGAAAGGCGGCCTGGCAGCCGGCACAGCAGAATCCGGAAACGGCGGAGTCGCCGAGCGCGGCCCCGCAGTGGCGGCACCGGGCCGCGGCGCCCACGGGCGCCGGCGCCGGCGCGTCACTCGGGAACGAAGACGCGCTCGATCTTCTGATAGCTTGCGCCGTCACGGGTCGCCGTCACCACCACGTCCCACTGGCCGGGCAAGGCGAGGGGAGATGCCGCCTCGTAGCGCCCGGCGCCGGTCTCATTCAGGGTCACCTCGGAATCGAAGCCCTCGCGGGTGGGGCGGATGAACCGCCCCGTGAGCGCCGCCCCGGTCAAGGGCTTGCCGTCGCGGTCGCGCACGGTCACGGCGAGCCGGGCGCTCCCGCGGTCGGCCGCGGCGAAGTCGATGGCGACCTGCCAGCCGAGTTTCTCCTGGGCCCGGGCGGCGGCGATCGTCTGGTTGTAGGCGACGCCCTCTTCGTACGGATGGGCGGTGGTGACGCCGGTGAACGTGTCGAGCGCGACCGCGATCATGATGCCGTTCACCGCCGCCACCACCACGAAGAAGGCGACGAACAGCCAGGGGTAAAGGCGGCGCGCCCGGCGCTCGGCCTCGTCGGCGCTCCGCGGTGTCGCTGGCAGCATGTGTTCGGTCATCGGCCCGGTCCCCTGAATACCGTATCATAAGTGGCGGTCTCGTGGGTGTCCTCCTCATGCAGCACGAAGCGAAGCGGCGTGCCCGCGGACTCGACCTCGCCCTTCGGCGTCCGGACGAGGACGCGGAACTGGGTCACCGTATCGGGGTCCGCTTCCAGCTCGAGATCGCGCTCCGGGTGCTCGTCCTCGCCCACGGCCCGCAGCTGCAGCGCTTCGATGCCCGTGGCCGAGAGCTTGAATTCGGTTTCGTGGCGGTACTTGTTCAGGATCTTCACCGTATAGGCGTTGACGATGCTGCCGTCGCGGAGCGTCACGAAAAGCGGGCTGCGGTCGTGCAGGACGCTGAGCGAGAAGTTGGAGCGGGTCGCCAGCCCGAAGACCATGAGCCCGCCGACCAGCGCGAGCAGGATGCCGTAGATGGCGGTGCGCGGCCGCAGCAGGCGGTAACGCGGTTTTTGGCCGGTCGCGCGCGCGCGCTGGTTCGCCTCGGTGTCGAAGGTGATGAGCCCCCGCGGCAGCCCGACCTTATCCATGATCGCGTCGCAGGCGTCGATGCACAGGCCGCAGCCGATGCATTCCAGTTGCTGCCCGTCGCGGATGTCGATGCCGGTCGGGCATACCGCCACGCAGTTGTTGCAGGCCACGCAGTGCCCGCGCCCTTCCCAGGTCTGCCCGGCCTTGTGGTGGCCGCGCGGCTCGCCCCGCCACTTCTCGTAGGTGACGATCAGGGTGTGCTCGTCGAACATCGCGCTCTGGAACCGCGCGTAGGGGCACATGTAGGTGCAGACCTGCTCCCGGGCGTGCCCGGCCAGCAGATACGTCGTGGTGGTGAGAAGCCCGATCGTCCCCCACACGGCGGTCGAGGCCTGAAGCGTGAAGATCTCGTGCACGACCGTGGGGGCGTCGGTGAAATAGAGCACCCAGGCGCCGCCCGTGAGCGCCGCGATCACCAGCCAGACCGCGTGCTTCAGCCCCCTTTTGCCGAGTTTGCGGGCGGACCACGGCGCCCTGTCCAGCTTGATCTGGGCGTTGCGGTCGCCCTCGATCCAGCGCTCCACCAGCATGTAAAGGTCGGTCCACACCGTCTGCGGGCAGGCATAGCCGCACCAGATTCGCCCGGCCATGCTGGTCATGAAGAAGAGCGCAAGGGCGGCGACGATCAGGATGCCGGTGACGTAATAGACCTCCTGGGGCCAGATCTCGATCCAGAAGAAGTAGGCCCGCCGCGCCGGCAGGTCGATCAGGATCGCCTGGTCGGGCGCCCCCGGCCCCCGGTCGAAGCGGATCCACGGCACGAGATAGTAGATGCCGAGAAGGACGGCGAGCGCCGTCCATTTGAGGCGGCGGAAGATGCCCTCGACCCGTTTGGGATGGACCGGCACGCGGGGCGCATAGAGCGGCTTCTTGCCGCCTGCGGTCACGGATACGGCGTCTTCGATATGAACGGTGCCGGTCATGACACGGCTCCAAGCCTCTCTTTCTCGGGGATTCGCGGCCGCCGCGGCTCTGGGCCCCACGCGCCGCCCAGCCGGGCTTCCCGGTTATCTAGTGACGTCGCCGGCCAAAACCGAGTGCCGGGCCGCGCGGGCCCGGCCGCGCCCTATCGGCTTCCGCCCAGGGAGTGGACGTAAACGGCGAGCATCTTGATCGTCGTCTCGGGCAGACGGTCCACCCAGGCCGGCATGACCCCGCGGCGCGCCTTGGTGATGGTCTCCACCACCGTCGCCTTGTCGCCACCGTAGAGCCAGATGTTGTCGCTGAGCCGCGGCGCGCCGAGGTCGGTATTGCCCTCGCCGTTCTCGCCGTGACAGGCGGCGCAGTTCTCGGCGAAGATTTTCTTGCCGCGGGCGAGAGCCTCTTCGTCGCCCTCCTTCTTGCCCGAGAGCGAAAGCACATAATCCGCCACGTCCGAGATCTGCTCCGGCTTCAGGATGCCGAGGGCGCCGAAAGCGGGCATGTCGGTGTCATGCGCGTTCTTGTGGCCTGAGCGCGCGCCGTAGCGGATGGTGGTGAAGATCTGCTCGATGCTGCCGCCCCACAGCCAGTCGTCGTCGGCGAGATTGGGATAGCCCTTCGCGCCCGCGCCGCCCGCGCCGTGGCACGGCGTGCAGTTGTCGGCGAAGGCGGCCTTGCCGCCGGCGAGCGTGAAATCGAGGAGCTGCTTGTCGGCCAGGATCTGCTCGAACGAGGCGGTCTTGAGCTTGTCGAGATAGACGGCCTGGGCTTTCTGGGCCGCGCGCATCTGGTCGGATAGCATTTGATACTGGGACCAGCCGAGGATGCCGTGGGTATAGCCGGTCAGCGTCGGCCAAGCCGGATAGACGATCCAATAGCCGATGGCCCAGACGATGGTCGCGTAGAAAGTCCACACCCACCAGCGCGGCAGGGGCGTATCCAGCTCCTTGATCCCATCCCACTCATGCCCCGTGGTCTCGGTTCCGGTGACGGCGTCCTTTTCCACCTTGGTCGGCATGTCGCGCTCTCCCTAGCGGTCGTCGTCGTCGAGCGGAATGCGCCCGTGAGACTCGATCCGCTTCTTGTGCGACGGCCACATCGTCCAGATCACGATCGCGACGAACACCAGCACCATCCAGACCACCCACATGGAATGGAGCGCCCGGAAGATCGTCTCGAATTCCATTTCCATGGCCGCGCCCTACTTTGCCGCGTAGTCGGGGTTGTAGCTGGTGAAATCGACCAGCGTCCCCAGCATCTGCAGATAGGCCACCAGCGCGTCCATCTCTGTGATGGTGTTCGGATCGCCGTCGAAGTCGCCGGTCTTGGCCTTGGGATAGCGTTTGAGCAGCGCCGCGGTGTCGGCGCCCGGGGTCGCCTGCGCCTCTAGGTCGGCCTTGGCGTCCGCGATCATTTCGTCGGTGTACGGCACGCCGACGATCCGGTTGGTGCGCAGATGGTCGGCGATGTCTTCGTAATGGAGCGGGCGCCGCAGGAAGGCGTAGGTCGGCATGACCGATTCCGGCACCACCGAGCGCGGGTCCACGAGATGCGCCACTTGCCAGGCGTTGGAATACTTGCCGCCGACGCGGGCGAGGTCGGGCCCGGTGCGCTCCGAACCCCACTGGAACGGATGGTCGTACATGCTTTCCGCCGCCAGGCTGTAGTGGCCATAGCGCTCCACCTCGTCGCGGAAGGGGCGGATCTGCTGGCTGTGGCACAAGTAACAGCCCTCGCGGACGTAGATGTCGCGCCCGGCCAGCTCGAGCGGCGAATAGGGGCGCATGCCCTGGACCTTCTCGATCGTGGACTGGATCGTATAGAGCGGCACGATCTCCACCAATCCGCCGATCGCCACCGTCACCAGGATGGCGATCAGCAGAAGGATGACGTTCGTCTCGAGGGATTTTTGCTTCAGCTTCAGCATGGCGGCGGCCCTCAGCCTCCCGCGGCCGCGGCCGGGGCCGGCATGGCCACCGGCGCCTCCACGTCGCCCCGGGCGGTGCGCCACAGGTTGTAGACCATGATGAAGGACCCCGCGAGGAACAGGATGCCGCCCAGCGCCCGGATCAGATAGAAGGGGTGCATCGCCGCCACCGACTCGGCGAAGGAGTACTCGAGGAAGCCGAGCGAGTCATACGAGCGCCACATCAGCCCCTGCATGATGCCCGCGACCCACATCGCGGTGATGTAGAGGACGATGCCGATGGTCGCGATCCAGAAGTGGTAACTCACCAGCCGCAGCGAATAGACCTCCTTGCGCCCCCACAGACGCGGCAGCAAGAAATAGATCGCCCCGAAGCTCACGAAGGCGACCCAGCCGAGCGCACCGGAATGAACGTGGCCGATGGTCCAGTTCGTGTAATGGCTGAGCGCGTTCACCGACCGGATGGACATGAGCGGGCCTTCGAAAGTGGACATGCCGTAGAAGGCGACAGCCACCACCATGAAGCGGAGGATCGGGTCGGTGCGCAGTTTGTCCCAGGCGCCCGAGAGCGTCATGATCCCGTTGATCATCCCGCCCCAGGAGGGCATCCACAGCATGATCGAGAACGTCATGCCCAGCGTCTGCGTCCATTCGGGCAGCGCCGTGTAATGCAGGTGGTGGGGCCCCGCCCAGATGTAGAGGAAGATGAGCGCCCAGAAGTGGATGACGGAAAGGCGGTAGGAATAGATCGGCCGCTCCGCGCGCTTGGGCACGAAGTAATACATGAGCCCGAGGAAGCCGGCGGTGAGGAAGAAGCCGACGGCGTTGTGCCCGTACCACCATTGGGTCATGGCGTCGCGCACGCCCGCGAACAACGAATAGCTCTTGGTGCCGAAGATCGACACCGGAACCGAAAGGTTGTTGCCGACGTGGAGCATGGCGATGGTCACGATGAACGCCAGGTAGAACCAGTTCGCCACATAGATGTGCGGCTCCTTGCGCCTGGCGATCGTGCCCAGGAAGATCGCGAGGTAGACGACCCAAACGATCGTCAACCAGATGTCCGTGTACCATTCGGGCTCGGCGTATTCGCGCCCCTCGGTGATGCCCATCATGTAGCCGGTCGCCGCGAGCACGATGAAGATCTGGTAGCCCCAGAACACGAACCAGGCGAGACGCGGTCCGCCCCAAAGCGAGGCGCGGCAGGTGCGCTGCACGACGTAGAACGACGTGCCGATCAGGACATTGCCGCCGAAGGCGAAGATCACCGCCGAGGTGTGCACCGGCCGCAGGCGGCCGAAATTGATCCACTGCAGGCCCAGATTGAGGGCCGGATAGGTGAGCTCCAGGGCGATGTAGACGCCGACCAGGAACCCCACCACGCCCCAGAACACCGCGACGATCATGAACCACCGTATGGCGTCGTCGTCGTAGCCTGTCGCGGTCGCGGCGGCGCCCGGATTGGTTGCTGCGTTCATGCCTTTCCCCCTTGCTGGCCGCCCCGCGGCGGCCCGGCTCCCTGGCGCACCCCGTCGCCGCGCGGAACCGATCCGTCTCCCAGCCGGGCCCCGTCAATCGCCCCGGCCGCGAAATCGATGCTTCCCGACTTGCGCTTTCTTTCGCGCACCGCGTGCCCCCGGCGCAATGCGACAAAACGACCGGGCAGATGGGTTGCCTTGTAGGATATGAAGGGTAATGCCGCCTTGGCGGGAGTCGCAATACCCCTAAAGGACATCCGGGATTGCCGCAGGAATCTTGGTCTCCACTCATGCTCGCCGCCGCCGGCCACGCCCATCACGCGATGGGCGCGCTTCCCGCAGGCGGCGGGCTCGCGCTGCTGGCGGCGCTGTTCGTCGCCGGGCTCGCCGGCGGATTCACCCATTGCGCGGGCATGTGCGGCCCGTTCGTGCTGACCCAGGTGGCGGCGGGCCTGGCCCGCACCCCGGCGTCCGCCATGAGCGAATGGACGCGGCTTCGCGGCGCCGCCTTGGTGCCCTATCACCTCGGCCGGTTCACGACCTACAGCGCGCTCGGCGCCGTCGCCGCCGCGCTGGTCCGGGGCGTGGGCGAGACGGCGGAGCTGCGCTGGCTCGCCGCGGGGCTTTTGGGCGTGGCGGCGCTCGCCTTCCTCCTCCAGGGGCTGGGCCGGGGCGCGCGACTCCTGTCTCCCGCCGTTTCCGGCCCCGGCGCCACCTGGCTGTCGCGCCGCCTCGCCGCGCTGGCCGAGCCCCTGGTCGCGCGCGGCGATCGCCCCGGCGCGCGCTATCTCCTCGGCGTGGTCCTGGGATTCCTCCCCTGCGGGCTGCTTTACGGCGCGCTCGCCGCGGCGGCCACGGCCGGCAGCGCGCTCGCGGGCGGCTTGGCCATGGCGAGCTTCACGCTCGGAACGGTGCCGGCCCTGCTCGCCGTGGGGCTTGCCGGCGGCTTCCTGCTGAAGCGCGCGGCGGCCGCGACCCGGGCGGTCGCCGCCTTTCTCATGCTCGTGAATGCGGCGACGCTGGCCTATCTCGCCTTGCGGGCGCTGCCCTGAGCCGGGCCTTGGTTCCGCCTCAGTTGCTCTTTAGAATACGTTCAGCAAGCGTTCAGGACGGGGTGGATACAATGGCGCCACAAGGACTTAGCCCGGAAAGTGGCGACCGATTGCGTCTTGAAGCCCCTCCGTGATCGGAGATAATGACCGGCGCCGGAGCCGTGACACGGTAACCACCCCGTTCCTGATCCACAGAGGCCAATCCAGCGTGAAACCATGAGCAGGTTTCTGGCAGTTTTTTGCGCGTTGCTGATCGCGGCGGCTTGCCTCGTCCCGCGCCCGGCCTCGGCGCAGGAGACGCCCGCAGGGGGTGCGGCGAAGACCGCCGTCATCGATATCGCCTATCTCACCCGCCGGGTCGATCGCCCGCCGGCGCGCAACAACACCCAGCCGGTCCCGCAGGACGAAGGCCTGTGGGGGGCCAAGCTCGGCATCGACGACGACAACACGACCGGCCGCTTCATGCATCAGGACTTCCGGCTGCGTGCCGTCACGGTCGGCGCCGACAGCACGGTCGCGGATCAATTCCGCAAGCTGGTGGCGGCGGGCTACAAATACATCATCCTGAATCTTCCGGCGGGCGACGTCGTGAAGCTCGCCGACCTGCCCGAAGCCAGGGACATCGTGATCTTCAACGCCGGGGCGACCGACAACGCGCTGCGCAGCGCCGATTGCCGTGCCAACGTCTTCCACACCATCTCCTCGCGCGCGATGCTGACCGACGCGCTCGCCCAATACCTGGTCAAGAAGAATTGGACGCGATGGTTCCTGGTCGTCGGCAAGACCGCGGACGATAGGCTCTATGCGGACAACGTCAAACGCGCCGCGAAGAAATTCGGCGCCAACGTGGTCGCGGAGAAGGACTGGACCTACAGCGCCGAAACGATCCGGCGCTCGGAGCAGGCCGAGATCCCTGTCTTCACGCAGGGACCTGACTACGACGTCCTGATCGTCGCCGACGAGGAGGACAATTTCGGCGACGAGCTCATGTACCGTACCTGGGACCCGCGGCCCGTCGCCGGGACCCAGGGCCTCGTTCCGACCGATTGGCATCCCGCCCACGACCAGTGGGGCGCGACCCAGCTCGAGAACCGGTTCGAGGCCAAGGCGGGGCGCTTCATGACCGCGAAGGATTTCGCCGCCTGGGTCGCAGCGCGTGCGGTGGGCGAGGCCGCGACCCACGGCCAATCCGCCGAATTCGCGAAGATCCGCGATTTTCTTCTGAGCGATCAGCTGAGCATCGGCGTGTACAAGGGCATCGGCGCCAATTTCCGTCCCTGGGACCACCAGCTCCGCCAGCCGGTCCTGCTCGCCGCCCCCTACACCGTGGTCTCGGTTTCGCCCCAGCCGGAGTTCATCCACCCGGTCAGCAACATCGACACGCTGGGATTCGACAAACCGGATTCCTCCTGCAAATTCAAGTGATTGCCATGACCCGAATCGAATCTCGGCCGACCCGAACCCGTCCCTCGCGCGCGCGCTTCGCGCCGGCGCTCGCCGCCGCCGCGGCCGGGGGCGTCGCGATGGTGCTCGCGATCTGCGGCACGGCTGCGGCCGCCACCGCCTATGTCTCGAACGAGAAAGGCAATTCGATCACGATCATCGACACCGACACGCAGAAGGTGACCGACACCATCCCGGTCGGCCACCGGCCGCGCGGCATCGCCTTCAGCGTGGACAAGAAACAGCTCTACATCTGCGCCAGCGACGACAACACGATCGAGGTCCTCGATCTCGCCTCGAAGAAGATCGTGGGCGATCTTCCTTCCGGCCCGGATCCCGAGCTGCTCCTGGTCGATCCGCACAAGGATCTCGTTTACGTCTCCAACGAAAACGACAACATGGTGACGGTGATCGACGTCAAGACCGAGCGCGTGATCGACCAGGTGCCGGTGGGCGTCGAGCCGGAGGGCCTGGGCCTGTCGCCCGACGGCAAGATTCTGGTGAACACCTCCGAAACCACCAGCATGGCCCATTTCATCCAAACCTCCGACTTCAAGGTCGTCGCCAACGTGCTGGTCGACGCGCGGCCGCGCTATGCGGTGTTCACGAAGGACGGGAAAGAGGTCTGGGTTTCGGCCGAGGTGGGCGGCACCGTGCGCGTGCTCGACGCCGCGACCCAAAAGCTGATCAAGCGCATCACCTTCGAGATCCCCGGCATCAACAAGGAGTTGATCCAGGCGGTCGGCATCAGCCTGACGTCGGACGGCAAATACGCATTCGTGGCGCTGGGGCCCAGCAATCATGTCGCCGTGATCGACCAAAAGACCCACGAGGTCATCAAATACCTTCTGGTCGGCCAGCGGGTGTGGCACACGGCTTTCACGCCGGGCGAAAAGCAGCTCTACACCACGAACGGCGTCAGCAACGACGTTTCGGTGATCGACATCGCCTCGCTCAAGGTCGTCAAGTCGATTCCGGTCGGGAGGCTCCCATGGGGCGTGGTCATCAAGCCGTAGGGATGCCGGTGGAGGCTTCGCCCGTTCCCGCCCTCGAGGTTTCGGGGCTGGTCCACGATTTCGGGCCGAAGCGGGCGCTCGACAACGTCGCCTTCACGATCGAGCCCGGCGATTTCACCGTCCTGCTGGGGCTGAACGGCGCCGGCAAGACCACCCTCTATTCCCTGATCACCCGGCTCTACAACAACCGCACCGGCTCGATCCGGATCTTCGGCCACGACGTGCGCAAGGAGTCCTCGGCGGCCTTGGCGCGCATCGGCGTCGTCTTCCAGCAGTCGACCCTGGACCTCGACCTGTCGATCGCGCAGAACCTCCATTATCACGCCGCCCTGCACGGCATGAGCCGCCGGCAGGCGCAAACGCGCATCGAGACGGAGCTCGGGCGCATCGATCTCCTGGAGCGCGCCCATGACAAGGTGCGCGCGCTCTCCGGGGGCCAGCGCCGCCGGGTCGAGATCGCCCGCGCCCTGCTGCATCGCCCCAGCCTCCTGCTTCTGGACGAGCCCACCGTCGGCCTCGACATCGGCAGCCGGCACGCCATCGTCAGCCACGTCCGCAAGCTCTGCCGCGAGGAACGGCTGGCCGTGCTTTGGGCCACCCATCTGATCGACGAGGTGGACGACGGAGACAAGGTCATCGTCCTGCATCTGGGCCGCGTGCTCGCGTCGGGCCGCGTGCCCGAGATCATGCGCGCGGCCGGCGCCTCCCACGTCCGCGAGGCGTTCACCAACCTGATCGAGAAGGCGTCCCAGCCATGACGCCCATCCATTACTATCGCTGCTTCCTCGGCATCGTCTGGCGCGAGGCGCTGCGCTTCTTCCATCAGCGCGAGCGGTTCCTGGCGGCCCTGGTCCGGCCGCTCATCTGGCTGCTCGTGTTCGCGGCGGGCTTCCGCGCCGTGCTCGGCGTCTCCATCATCCCGCCCTACGAGACCTATGTGACCTACGAGGTCTATATCGCGCCGGGCCTGATCGGCATGATCCAGCTCTTCAACGGCATGCAGAGCTCGCTCTCGATGGTCTACGACCGCGAGATGGGAAGCATGCGCACCCTGCTGGTCAGCCCGCTGCCGCGCTGGTTCCTGCTGGTGTGCAAGCTTTTGGCGGGCACCACCGTCTCGATTCTCCAGGTCTATGCCTTCCTGGTGATCGCCTGGTTCTTCGGCATCCGCCCGCCGCTCTACGGCTACGTCACCGTGTTCCCCGCGCTCATCGTCTCGGGGCTGATGCTGGGGGCGCTGGGCATGCTGCTCTCCTCCTGGATCAAGCAGCTCGAGAACTTCGCCGGCGTCATGAATTTCGTGATCTTCCCCATGTTCTTCGCTTCCTCCGCCCTCTATCCCCTGTGGAAGATGCGGGATTCGAGCGAGATCCTCTATTACGTCTGCCTCTACAACCCCTTCACCGCGGCCGTCGAGGTCGTCCGCTTCGCCATCTACGCGCAGGTGGACTGGCCCTATCTCGGCTACGCCGCGGCGGCCACCCTGGTTTTCCTCGGACTTGCGATCTATGGATATGATCCCGCCCGCGGCTTGATCGCGCGCAAGGCCGGCGCCGGGGCGATGGGCTGACGTTTGCTGCAACCGGACCGACCATCCCGTTTGAAAGGAAAAGGACGATTACCGTGAAAAAATTCGAGATCGAAACCGCTTCGCCGGCGCGCGCCTGGCGCCTGGGTGTGATGGTTGCGGCGTTCGCCGCGGCTCTTTGGGCCGGCTCGGCCGTGGCGCAGGAGCCTGCCAAGGGCGACGGCGCGAAGACGGCCCCCGCGGCCGAACAGCCGGCGGGCGCGGCCCCGGCGGCGATGTCGAAGGAGGACGAGGGGGAGGCCGACTGGCCGTGCGAACAGAAGTTCGTCGCCGAACTCTCGCCGGCCACGATCTGGGCCGGCCCCCCGCTCGATACGGCCATGAAAAGCTGGCACCAGAACGATTCTCTGCGCGAGATCGTCACCGACCTGACCGACGACACCTTGGAGCCGGAGGACGGCGTCAAGGAGATCGACGCCTTCGCCGCGAAGCTGGCCGGCGACAAGAACAAAACGTTGACCGAGTTGTTTGCCGCGCTGTTCGAAACCATTAGCAACCGGCGCACCTCGGTGCAGGACGGGATCAAGAAATTCTTCCGCCGTCAGGAGGCGGTGGCCGACCGCGTCAACGGGCTCCAGAAGGACATGCGCGCGCTTACCGGAAAGGGAGCCAAGCCCAGCGACCCCGAATACCTCGACCTAGAGAAGGAAATCACCTGGAGGAACCGCGTGTACGACGAGGGCCAGAAGCTCGTGCCCTACATGTGCGAGATCCCCGTCCTGATGGAGCAGAAGCTCGGGGCCTACGCCCGGGCGATCCAGGCCGACATGTCTTAGGGCGAGGGCCGGACCGGCCCCGGGGCCGGTTGAAAAGGCGGCTGGATCGCAAGAAAATGACGCCGTGACGTCGGGTTCCGTCCGGACCGGGAGGCGCCGTTTCCGCCCACCTGAACGCCTGCTGAACGGTACGCTCACAGCCGGTTCAGTGACACCGGAGTAGTATTCCCTATGGTGACGTATGTCACTCAAACCAGGGAGAAAGATTATGGCTTGGAATACTCCGAAGATCGTTGAGATCTGCGTCGGCCTTGAGATCAACAGCTACGCTTGCGCCGAGGTCTAAGGCTTAAACACGACACCTCCGGCGGTTGCCGCCGGAGCGGGAGGAGCACGAATGCTGCGGACTCTTGTTCTCGGGGCGGCCGCCGGGGGTGGTTTTCCTCAATGGAACTGCAACTGCCCCGCCTGCCGCCGGGCACGCGCCGGCGATCCCGACGCACGCCCCAGCCACCAGGCCTCGGTGGCGGTGAGCGGCGACGGCGAAAACTGGTTTGTCCTCAACGCCGCCCCCGAGCTGCGCGTGCAGATCAACGAAAACCCGGCCTTGCATCCCAAGCACGGTTTGCGCGGGAGCCCGGTCGCGGGCGTCGTCGTCACCAACGGCGATGTCGACGCGGTGGCGGGGCTGCTGGATTTGCGCGAGGGCACGCCGTTTTCGATCTACGGGCACGAGCGCGTGCTGCGCGTACTGCGCGCCAATTCGATCTTCAACGTCGTCAATCCCGAGCTCGTGCCACGCCGCGAGCTGGTGCTGGATCAGGTCCAGCCGCTGCTGCTCGCCGACGGCACGCCCTCGGGGCTCACGGTCGAGACCTTCGCGGTGCCGGGCAAGGTCGCGCTTTACCTCGAGGATCCCTCGAAGGCGGGCTTCGGCTCGGAGCCGGGCGACACCGTCGGCCTGCACATCCGCGAGGAGAAGGGCGACGGGGAATGCTTCTTCGTTTCCTCCTGCGCCCACATGATGCCCGGGATCGCCGCGCGCCTTAAGGGCGCGCCGCTCGTCTTCTTCGACGGCACGGTATGGACGGACGACGAGATGATCAAAGCCGGCATGGGCACGAAGACCGGAAGCCGCATGGGCCACATGGCCATGTCGGGCGAGAACGGGACGATCGCCGCCTTCCGCGACCTCGGCGTGAAGCGCAAGGTGTTCGTCCACGTCAACAACTCGAACCCGGCCCTGCTTTCCGACTCGCCCGAGCGAAGCGAACTCGAGGCCGCGGGTTGGGAAGTCGGCTATCCGGGAATGGAGATCACGGTGCCGGAGACGGGCGGCGCCCGGGCCGGCCGGGGCGAGCCCGGCCACGGCGGCGCGCAGATCCGGATCGCCGTGCACCAGACCAGGCGCCGGTGACGGCGCCAGCATTGACGATACCCAAGGGAGTGCAATTTCGATGACGCAACTGATGAGCCCGGAGGAACTGGAAGCCCGGCTGCGCCAAATCGGCGCCGAGCGCTACCACAACCTCCATCCGTTCCACAAAATGCTGCACGGCGGGAAGTTGAACAAAGGCCAGGTCCAGGCCTGGGCGCTCAACCGCTACTATTACCAGTGCATGATCCCGATCAAGGACGCGGCCTTGATGTCGCGCATCCCGGATGCGCAGATCCGCCGCGAATGGCGCCACCGGCTCGAGGACCACGACGGCGGCGAGGGGGTCGAGGGCGGCATCGAGCGCTGGTACAAGCTCACCGACGGGCTGGGGCTGGACCGCGAATACGTCAAGTCCACGAAGGGCATCCTTCCCGGCACGCGCTTTGCGGTCGATGCCTATGTGACCTTCGTCAAGGAGCGCACGCCGCTCGAGGGCATGTGCTCGTCCTTGACCGAGCTTTTCGCCCCCACGATCCACCGCGAGCGCATCGCCGGCATGCTCGAGAACTACGATTTCGTGAGCGACGAGATCATGGCCTATTTCAAGAAGCGCTTGGGCCAGGCTCCGCGCGACGCGGAATACGTTCTGGAGCTCGCCAAGCGCGAGGCGCGCACGCCCGAGCAGCAGGAGGCTGTCTGCAACGCCTTGATTTTCAAGTGCGATGTGCTGTGGGCTCAGCTCGACGCGCTCGACCACGCCTACGTGGAAGGGCATGTTCCGCCCGGCGCTTTCGTACCCAAGGCGTGAGAATGAGCGCCAGAGTCGTCATCGGGGCGGACTCGGTGCCGGCCTTTCCGCGGCACGTGAAGCTTCACTTCAACAAGCAGCGGGAGCAGTGGGTGATTCTGGCGCCGGAGCGTCTTCTCGTTCCCGACGAGACGTCGATCGAGATCTTGCGGATGTGCGACGGCGCGGCGAGCGTGGAATCGATCGTGGGCAAGCTGGTTGAAAAATACAACGCGCCGCACGAAGTCATAATGAAGGACGTGACGCTTATGCTTCAGGATCTCGCGGACAAAGGATTTCTCGTGGCATGACGACGATGACAAAGACCAAGCCGGCGTCGCCGGCCGAGGTACAGGCGCCCTTGGCGGTGCTTGCGGAGCTGTCGCATCGCTGCCCGTTGCAGTGTCCCTATTGCTCCAATCCCGTGAATCTGGAGCGCGCCAGCAACGAGATCGACACCCAGACGTGGTGCCGCGTCATCGACGAGGCCGCGGCGATGGGCGTGCATCAGATTCATTTCTCCGGCGGCGAGCCGACCGTGCGCAAGGATCTGGAGGAGCTGGTCAAGCACGCCAGCGATACCGGGCTCTATACCAACCTCATCACCTCCGCGGTCCTGCTCGATCAGAAGCGGGTGGAAAAGCTGGCCGATATGGGCCTCAACCACGTCCAGATCAGCTTCCAGGATTCGGAGGCCGCGAACGCGGACCGGATCGGCAATTTCAAGGGCGGCCACAAGAAGAAGATCGAGGTCTCGGGCTACGTCCGCCAGGCCGGCCTTCCGCTCACGGTGAACGCCGTGATGCACCGCCAGAACCTTCACCATCTCGAAGACGTCATCGACATGTCGGTCGAGCTCGACGCCGAGCGTCTCGAGGTCGCGCAGGTCCAGTATTACGGTTGGGCGCTCAAGAACCGCGCCGCCTTCATGCCCACCTACGAACAGCTCTCCTGGGCGACCGAGGTGGTGGAGAAGGCGCGCGAGAGGCTGAAAGGCGTGCTCGTGATCGACTATGTGGTGCCCGACTACTATGCGCGCCGGCCCAAGGTGTGCGTGGGCGGCTGGGGGCGGCGGTTCCTGAACGTCAATCCGGCGGGCCTGGTGCTTCCGTGTCACGCCGCGGAGAGCATCCCCTCGCTCAAGTTCGACTCGGTGAAGGATCACAGCCTGGCGTGGATCTGGGAGAATTCCGAGGCGTTCCTCAAGTTCCGCGGCACCCACTGGATGCCCGAGCCGTGCCGCTCCTGCGACCGCCGCGAGATCGACTGGGGTGGATGCCGCTGCCAGGCCTTCGCGCTGACGGGCGACGAATTCGCGACCGATCCGGCCTGCGAGCTTTCCCCGCACCACGAAGAGATCTTCGGCCTCGCCGCCGCCGAGGCGGAGCACGAGCCGCCGCCCTTCATCTACCGCAAGATCCGCTGATCTTTTCCGCCCGCGAGCCGGCCGGTGGGCTCGAAGCCCGGCGCCGCCGCTTGCTTTCCGCTCCTGCCTGGGGGTCGTTTCGGGCCCGGCGACGGTCGCCGCCGGTCAGTCGCCCGTGGCGGGCGCCTTCGAATGCGTCTCTTCGGATTCGGACGCCCCGGCCTTGGCCGAGACCGGCGTGGGCGGGCCCACCATCTTGAGAATCGGGACACCGTAGGAGGTGAGGATCGCGTTGATCTTGTCCTGGTCCTTGCGGATCACGTCGTTGATCTGGTGCTTCCAGTCGTCCTCCCCGTGGCGCACGCCCATGGTGATGAGATAATCCATCCGCCCGCCCTTCCGCTTCGCGTCCGGGAGCGGGATCATCACGGCGTCCACCTTCTCCTGTTTCAGCCAATAGCCCGCCACCGGCCCGGCCATGAGCGCGACGTCGATCGCCTTGCTCTTGAGGTCGTCGATCATCTGCTTGCCGACGTTCTCCGACTGCGCCGCGTTGACGAGCTGGTAACCGCGCATGTTCTTGAGCAGATCATTCTCGGCGAGCAGGAAATTGGGCGGCGTTCCGGCTACGGTCCCGATCTTGAGCTTCTTCATGATCGGGTCGGAAAGGGACGTGGCCTTGATTCCGGAATCCTTGGGATACACCATCACATAGGTCATCCGGTAATACGGATTCGTGTTGAGCACGGCCGAGAGGCCCGCGGGCACGCCCATGGCGATGTCGCAGGCCTTCATGTCGAGCGTGTCCATGAAGAACGAGCCGCTCATGGGATGCCAGACGTAGACCAGCGGCCGGCCGAGGTCCTTGGCAAAGAGCTCGGCGATCTTGTTGTGGAAGCCCTGGCCCTCCTTGTTCGAAAAGGGAAGATTGTCGGGCTCGGCGCAGACCCGGAAATGGTCCGGGTCGACCGCCTCGATGCTGGTCGCGGCCATGGTGGGCACGGCATGGGCGAGGAGGAGGGCGGCGAGCGCGGCGATGCCTGCCGGCCGCGCGGCTGCCGTCGTGCGCTGCAAGGTCTGTAACCTGGAATTCCACATTTCCGACGTCCCTTTCCGGCGGGCCAGATAATAGGCTTCGGCAGTTAAACCGCGCCTGAACGGCTATTTGGGTGCCGGAACCCGGAAGCGCAACGGCCGGCCGAGGACTTGGCTCCCCCGGCCGGCCGGCGAATTTCCCGGAAAACGCTGTGCCGGTTCTATTGCACCGGGTCGAGCTTGGGACCCTCCCAATCCGGGGTTTCCGTTCCCAGCGCGTCGTCGGACCGCGCCTTGAGGTAGGCATAAAGCGAATCGAGATATTTCACGACCGTCTTGTTCTCGCCGAAGGACGGCATGACGTTGGTCGTGCCCGGCGTGATGTTCACGCGCCCGTTCATGACCGTGGCCACGAAATCCTCGTAGGTCAGCGTCGTGAGGGAATCCTTCAGGGCCGGGGCGAAAGAGCTTCCCAGTGCATTGGGGCCATGACAGACGTGGCAGATCGAGTGGTACATGTTGTACCCGCGCCAGGTCCGGAAATCCCATTTCCCGTCCGGATAGCGATGATAAGGGTGGGCCGGGTCGAAGGGCGGCAGGTGCTCCTTCGGCTGCTTGCCGACGACCCCTGCCGGCGTGGCCTCGGCGGCCGCCGTTTCCGTCGGCTTGGCTTCGGCGGGCTGGGCCTCGGCCGGCTTGGCCTCGGCCGGCTTGGCCTCGGCGGGCTGGGCCTCGGCCGGCTTGGCCTCGGCGGGCGCCGCCTCCGGTTTCGCCGCGGTCTCGGCCGGGGCGGTCTGCGCGGCCGGTGCCGCCTCGGGGGCCTTCGCCCCGGTTTCCTCCGATTTCTTCTCGCACCCCCAAACGGCCACCGCGACGGCGATCGCGCCGACGGCAGCGACCGCGCGGACCATGGTTTTCGGTCCGACCGGCGCCCCCTGTGTACCCATAAAGCAAATCCTCCCGGTGTTTCTTATGTTGATTTTGTGACGCCCTTATAGCCGATGGTCCCTACCGCAACAACGGGAAATCCGGCGGGATTCCGCGGCCTATTCCGGCCCCCCGGGGGCGGTCCGGGGCCGGAAAAAAGGGCAAAAAAAAGCCCGGCATCCCGCGAGGATGCCGGGCTCGATGGAACGCAGATTTACGGAAGCTGGAAGACGCTCAGCACGCCGCCCAGACGGGTGTACTCGTACAGACCGGCGTAGCCGCCGACCGCACCGAGGCCCGCAGTACCCATCTTGCCTTTGGCATCCGATTCAGAGATGCCCGCGGCAATGTTGATACCGGCCCAGCCACCGACACCGGACATGATGCCGATCTGCTGCTTGCCCTTATGGGACCACGTGTTCGGGTTACCGATGATGCCCGACGGGGTCTTGACCTTCCAGAGCTCCTTGCCGCTGCTGGCGTCGACGGCCTTGAAGTAACCCTCGAGGGTTCCGTAGAAGACCACGTCGCCCGCGGTGGCGAGAGCGCCGGACCAAGCCGAGAACTGCTCGGGGTCGGACCAGACGATCTTACCCTTGCCCGCATCCCAGGCAATGAAGTTGCCCATGTTGGTGGTGCCGTCGCCCATCACCTTGCCGGCCGGGAACATCGACAGGCGCGCGTTCACATACGCATCGCCCGGCGTGTACTCGGTGCCGCCGCCGGTGTAGGAGAGCGGCTGGTAGTCCATGCACACATGGTTGGTCGGCACGTAGAACAGCTTGGTCCGCGGCGAGTAAGCCGCAGGCTGCTCGTCCTTGGTGCCGAGAGCGGCGGGGCAGACGTTCGTGGTGTTCACGTCCTCGCCGTTCTTGTCCGTGCTGTAACGGGCCACGACTTGCGGGCGGCCCGTCTTCATGTCGATGTGGGTGGCCCAGTTCACCGCCGGGTCGTACTTCTGGGCGACCAGAAGCGCGCCATTGGTGCGATCGAGCGTATAGCCGAAGCCGTTACGATCGAAGTGAACGAGGGCCTTGTGATCCTTGCCGTCCACGTTCTGGTCGACGAGAATCATTTCGTTGATGCCGTCGTAGTCCCACTCGTCATGCGGGGTCATCTGATACAGCCACTTGGCCATACCGGTGTCCGGATTACGAGCATTGACGGTCATCGACCACTTGTTGTCGCCCGGACGAACGGTCGGGTTCCAGGTCGAGGGATTGCCGGTTCCGAAATAGAACAGGTCCAGCTGGGGATCCCAAGCCCAGTAGCCCCAGATCGAGCCGCCGCCGATTTCCCAGGCGTTGCCTTGCCAGGTCTTGAGCGACGAGTCCTTGCCGATCGGCTGGCCGAGCGAGGTGGTCTTCTCCGGATCGACGAGGAGGTCGGAATCCGGGCCCATCGAGTAGGCGCGCCACACACGCTTGCCGGTCTTGATGTCGTAGGCGGTCATGTTGCAACGCACGCCGAACTCGGCGCCGGAGCAACCGACCATGACCTTGTCTTTGATAATCATCGGGGCGCCCGTGCCGGTGGAGGCGGAGACGCCGCGCTTGCCCTTGCCCGCGTCCATGTTCTGGACGTGCCAGACTTCTTTGCCGGTCTTGGCGTCCAGAGCGAGCAGGGTCGTGTCGGCCAAATGCACGAAGATCTTGCCGTCGGCATACTGCGCGCCGCGATTGACGTTATCGCAGCACATCACGGAGATCACGCGGGCCTCGGTCTGACCGGACGGATACTTGCCGCCCTTGACCGGGTTGAACTCCCAGATGATGCGGCCGTTGTCGTTCAGATCGAGGGCGTACACGATGTTCGGGATCGGCGTGACGATATACATCACGTCGCCCACAACCAGCGGGCCGCCTTCGTGACCGCGCAGAACGCCGGTCGAGAACTGCCACGCAAGACCCAGGTTGCCGACATTGCTCTTGTTGATCTGATCAAGAGCGCTGTAACGCGTGCCCGAGTAATTGCCCGACTGCATGACCCACTGATTGGGGTCCTCCTGCAACTTCAGCAGTTCTGAGTTGGCGAGCGCCATGCCCGGCAACGCAACAACTGCCGTCGCTGCAAGTAACGACTTAAAGGGAATTTTCATGTGGTCATTCCTCCCCACTAGGTTGTTGTCTTCCGAGTCGCGGGAAGACTTACTGGGGCTGCGCTGAGCCGCCAATCTCGTGGCGATCAGAACTTTCGTTCCCTCGCGCTGCGCGGACGCAACCCGAGGTAACGCAAGCTATTTTCGCTGCAAGAAAAGCACGACCAAGCCTACACAACCCGCGGGCATGATACGGGCCTTCGTTCGATTGGGTCAAGATTCTTTTGTTTTCACGCACACTAGAAACGGCGGGAATCTGCAGCAAAACGCACCCGCGAGAAGTCACCGCGAAGCGCAGCCCAAAGTTTTGGCAGATTGATCCATTGGAACCTTGAAATTATGCGTCCGGGTGCCGGGAAAGGACGCACCGGGCCCGCCGCGTTTCCCTGACGTTCTCACCCGGGCGCGGAAAACGCGCGGCCGCGACGACGCTCTTGCGCCCGGGGCGCCGCCGGACGACCATCGCCATTAACATTTCCGCGGGACGGACCATATGTTCCACCGTGCCGATGATATCCACAAAGAGCCGGGCGGATTTTCTATGATCGCGGGTCGCGGCGAGACGGCGAGGTCCATCTTGAGTGATCTTTGGTGCGGCGCACAACGAACGAACCGTTATGCTGCGGCGCAACAAAACGCGCGGCGCCGCCGTTTTCGGCCGCAGCTCGTGCTGGCCGCCTTGATGCTGGCCTGGGCCCCGGGCGCCGCGGCCGACGAAGCTCTTCCGGTCACCGAGGTCGCGCCCGGCGTGTTCGTCCACAAGGGGGCGTATGAGGACGTGAACCCGGCCAACGGCGGCGACATCGCCAACATCGGCTTCGTCGTCGGGGACAAGGGGGTGGCCGTCATCGACACCGGCAACACGCTGGCCCTGGGGCGGCGCCTGCGCGCCGCGGTCAAGGCCAAGACCGGCCTGCCGATCCTCTACGTCGTCAACACCCACGGCCATCCCGACCATTACTTCGGCGACGCGGCGTTCCAGCGGGACAAGCCGCAGTTCGTCGGCCACGCGAATCTGGCCCGGTGGATCGCCTTCAAGACCCCGTACTACCTCGAGACGCTGAAAACCTTCGTCGGCCCGGCGGCGACCGAGGGAATCGAGGCCATCCCACCCACGCTCACCGTCAAGGCCGGACAGTCGCGCGACCTCGATATCGGGGGCCGCACGTTAACCATAACCGGCTGGACGCGCGCCCACACCGACAACGACGTCACCGTGCTCGACAACAAGACCGGAACGCTTTGGACGGGCGATCTCCTGTTCGTCGATCGCGTGCCCTCGCTGGACGGCAGCGTGACCGGCTGGCTCAAGGTCATCTCCGAGCTGAAGAAGATCCCGGCGAAGCGCGCGGTACCCGGGCACGGGCCGGCGTCGGTCGCCTGGCCCGCGGCCCTCGCCCCGGAACAGCGGTACCTGGAGGCTCTGGTGCGCGACGTCCGCCGGATCCAGAAGGCCCACGGGACCCTGGAACAGGCGATGCAGACGGCCGGGACGGAAGAGAAGGGCAATTGGGCCCTGTTCGACGACTACAACGCCCGCAATGTCACCCAGACCTTCGTCGAGCTCGAATGGGAATGAGGCAAAACGGCAAAATCGGGCCAAACCCGGCGCCGATCCTCACACACTCGTGATCGTTTCCGGCCCCCGCGCGGCCTTGACCGGCCTTGGTTTCCCCCTAAATGCTTCTATTATCAGGATCGAGAAATCGGTGCGACGCCCGCCGCCGAGGGGCGGCGCGTCCGCGAGCGTACGGGAGAGATCGATGCGATCGTTTGTCAGGACCTTGAGCGCGTCCGGCGCGGCGGCATTCGCCGCATGCCTCGTCCTTGCCGGCGGGATCACGGCCGCGAAGGCCGACATGTGGGACCAGCAGCGCAAGGAAGCCCAGGAGATATTCCACGGCAAGACGGCGGCCTGGGACAACATCAAGGAGCAGCTGTTCGCGGACAAGAAGATCGCCGACGCGGCCGGCGTCGTCACCCTTCAGGCGCCCCCGCGCGTCACCGACGCGGCCTTCATTCCGATCACCATCTCCGCGGCCAAGCCGCAGGCGCCTGACGACTTCATCAAGACCATCTACCTGGTGATCGACGAGAACCCGTCCCCCATCGCCGCCGTCTTCCACATGACGCCGGAAAACGGCATCGCCAACATCTCGACCCGGGTGCGGATCGACAGATACACGCATGTGCGCGCCATCGCCGAGACCAACGACGGCAAGCTTTACATGGCCACCGCCTTCCTCAAGGCGGCCGGCGGCTGCTCGGCCCCGGGCCTTCAGGACAGCGCGGAGGCCCGCGCGAACCTCGGCAAGATGAAGCTGAACTTCGTCAGGGCGGCGACCCCCGGCCATCCGGGCGAAGCGCAGATCATGGTGAAGCACCCTAACTACACGGGCTTCCAGTTCGACCAGATCGCGCGCCATGAGATCCCCGCCGAATTCGTCAACTCGGTCAAGCTGAGCTACGGCGGCGCCGAGGTCCTCTCCATTGACTCGGGAATCTCGATCAGCGAGAACCCGAGCTTCTTCTTCTATTACAAGGACCGCGGCCCCGGCGAAATGAACGCCGTGGTCAAGGATTCCAGCGGCCGCGTGTTCAAGAAGAGCTGGCCCGTGGGCGGCGAGCGGGAAGCCTCGCGCGCGGGCTGATCCGCGCCGCCCGGCGCGCCCAAGGGGCGCCGGCGGTACCGATACGGTAAAGGCGCCGGACGTTTCCGTCCGGCGCCTTTTTCATTCCCCGCGTCCGCCCGGCCGATCGCCGCGCCGGGCCGCGCCGGTCAGAAGCACCGCAACTCGGCGTAGGCCTCGGCCAGGTAGAACCGGTCCAGCGGCTTCTTGGCGATGTTGATGTTGCCGTAGACCTCCATGGCGTTCCGGTTGCGCGACTGCTGCATGCTGCGGATGGTTTGCGCGTTCACGAACTGTTCGTAAGTCATGTGCGCGGCGATCGTATCGAGTGCGCAGGAGCACTTCTGCAGATACTCGTATTGCTGCGGCGCGCCCGACATGCACGCCAGTACGTATTCGACCCGCGCCGAAGTGGGAAAGTCGTTGGCCTTCCCTTTCGCCCAGGCGGAGCCCGCCGCCAGCAACAAGACGCCAACTGCTATCCCGGACAAACCGGCCTTCGTCATGATTCTGTCCTCTTTCGCCTGACCGTCCTATTTCGGTGTCTGCGCGACCTTCTCGCGTCCGGTATCGGCGCGCTTGGCCTCCGGCGGCCGGGCCTCGCGGAACGTCACGCTCTCGTCCAGCAGCGGCTGGTCGGCCGACGGATTGGGCGTCAGCGTGCCGACCTTGTAGAACCCGCCCGGAATTTCGTCGGAAAGGATGAACACATAGGTCTTCTTCGCGAACCTCGGATAGCGCTCATTCAGCGGATCCTTCACGAAAGGCTCGATGCGGATCTCGGTGCCCTTCAGCGTCTTGCCGTGGAACTCGAAGGTCGTGGGCTCCATCATCGCGCTGCCCGCGAGCGCGTCGCGGATGCGGCCGCGGAAGTAAACCGCGCTGCCGCGCGTCAGGCGCTGGAGCTCGCGGACGTCCCGCTCGAGGAACAGCATGAAGATCGGGTTGCCGACGAAATCGGAGAAGTCGCGGAACTCGATGTGGTTCTTGCCGTTCATGAAGTGGAACGACATGTCCTTGCCGCCGTCGGGCTCGATGCCGGTGACGTTCGCTTCGATCGTGTCGGTGAAGGCGGGCTCGAGCGTCCCCTTCCTTTCGAAATCATAGACCAGGACCGTCGGCTGGTGGATCGAAGCCATGTGGTCGCTCGTGAACAGGGCGCGGTTGGCCGGCGACAGGTCCTTGGGATCCGTGGTGGCGCCGGCGCTGCCCAGGGTCGTCGCGAGACCGGCCGCCGCGATCGCCAGGGCAGAGATGAAGTGCTTGATATTCAACGCAGATCCTCCCAGTTCGGTAGGCTCAAAGGCACCGTTTTTTCAGGATGCTCCGGAACCGGCATTGTACCATCCGCGCCCCCGCGGACAACAGGGTGTTAGATATGAGGCCGGCGCCGCTGAACAAGCGCTGAATGGCCACGGGGTGGCGCCGCTCCCGGGCTCGGTTTGCCGCGCAAGCGGCGATTTGTTAGGCTCAAACCCCTGATCGGTCGCCGGAATCGGCGCCAAAGGGGGGATGCCCGTGGCACGGGCCAAGAAGGCGAAAAAGCCAGCGTCTCGGCGCGCCGCGGCGCCGCGGGGCGGCGTCGGCTGCCGCGTGTTCGTCCGCGATCTCGTTCTCCCCTGCCGCATCGGCATCCATCCCCACGAGCGCGAGCTCGCCCAGAGGGTCCGGCTCAACGTGGACCTGGCCACGGCGGGGGGTGCTCCCGGCGACGACATTGCCGGGGTCGTCAGCTACGAAGACGTCGTCTTCGGCATAAAAAGGATCATTGCCGCCGGCCACATCAACCTGGTCGAGACCTTGGCCGAGAGCGTGGCGCAGATGTGCCTGGCCGACCCGCGCGTGCTGGCGGCCCGCATCCGGGTCGAAAAGCTCGATGTCTTCAAACAGGCCGAGAGCGTGGGCGTCGAGATCGAGCGGACGCGAACCGGCGCGCCGCGTCGCCGGCGCCGCTGAGAATTCCCCATGTGGGTCGTGAAAATCGGGGGCAGCCTGGCGGCCTCGTCCGAGCTTTCCGCCTGGCTCGCCGCGCTCGCCGGGCCGCGCAAGGTCCCGCTGGTCGTGGTCCCGGGCGGCGGGCCGTTCGCCGACGCCGTGCGCCGGGCCCAACGGCGCCACGGATTCGACGACCGCACGGCCCATCTCATGGCGCTGCTGGCGACCGAGCAGTTCGGCCTCATGCTCTGCGCGCTGGGTCCGGGCCTGGTCCCGGCGGCGACGCTCGAGGCGATTCGCGCCGCCCAGGGCCGGGGCGAGGTGCCGGTGTGGATGGCGGCGGCCATGACCGCGGATCGCCCCGAGATCGCGGCGAGCTGGGACGTGACCTCGGATACGCTGGCCGCGTGGCTGGCGGGGCAGATGCGCGCCGAGGCCCTTCTCCTCGTCAAGTCGGCGCCGCCGCCCCAGGGCCCCCTCTCCGCGGACGGCCTCGCGGCCGCCGGACTGGTGGACGCCGCCTTTCCCCGCATGGCGCGCGGCACGGGCTTCGCCGTGCGTCTGCTCGGCCCCGGCGACCGCGACGCGCTCGTCCAGGGCCTGGCGGCGGGGGCGTTGCCCGGCGTCGCGCTCGCCGCCGCCTGACTTGGGCCCGGTTGCTTGCCAGAGGGTCGTTGACAAGGCCCCGCGAACCGGCCTTGCTTTGCCCGATCCGCGGCCGCCGCCGCGCCGATGGCGGAAAATCCCAAATCGAGGTCCCGAATCGCCATGGACGACACGCCGCGCAAACGCAAAGACCAGAGATGGGCCTGGGTGCTCACCGGGTCGGGGCATTTCTTCGACGAATGCCTGGCGATCCTGCGCAGGCTCGACGCCTGCGACGTGTTCGTGAGCCTGGCCGCCGAAGAGGTACTGCGCATGTACCGCCACCGCGGCGAGATCTTCCCCGAGCAGACGCGGGTCTTCCGCGACACGACCGCGAGCGCGGCGCCGGTCGGCCAGTTCTACAAAGGGGAGTATCATACCCTCGTCATGGCGCCGGTCTCGTCCAACACCGTGGCGAAGTGCGTATGCGGCATCTCGGACAATCTCGCGACCAACGTGTTCGCCCAGGCCGGCAAATGCCGCGTGCCCGCCCTCGTCTTCGCCTGCGACACCGCGCCCGAGCTCGAATCGAAGGCGCCCAAGGGAATGGTCAAGGTCTATCCCCGCCGCATCGACCTCGAGAACGTGGACCGCCTGCGCGCGTTCGAGACGACCACCGTCGTGGAAAGCATGGCCGATCTCGAAAGCGCCATCGCGGAACGACAGGAATGGCTGAGCGCATCCTCTTCCTGACCGGCCGCCTCGCCGAAAAGCAGCTGCATCGCGTGCTCGCTTCGATGCAACCGACCGATTTCGCGTACCGGGTCAAGCAGATCGGCATTTCGGTCGCCGCCCTCATGACCGCGGCTTTGATCGAGCGCCGCGTCCCCGACGCCATGGGCGCGAGCAAGATCATGGTGCCGGGGCGCTGCCGCGGCGACCTCGAGAAGCTCACCGCCCGCTACCATGTGCCGGTGGTGCGCGGTCCCGACGATCTCAAGGATCTGCCCGAGTATTTCGGCCACGGCGGCAAGCCGCCCGACCTCGACAAGCACGACGTGCGCATCTTTGCCGAGATCGTGGACGCCCCCACCCTCGACGTTCCCGCGATCCTGGAGCGTGCGAAGGGATACCGGCGCGGCGGGGCCGACGTGATCGACCTGGGCGGCCTGCCCGACACGCCCTTTCCCCATCTGGAGAAGGCGGTCGCCGGCCTGAAGGCGGAAGGGTTCTCGGTCAGCGTCGATTCCGCCGACCGCGAAGAGCTGCGCCGCGGCGGCAAGGCCGGAGCGGACTTCCTCTTCAGCCTCGACGAAAAGTCGCTATCGCTGGCCGACGAGGTCGCGTCGGTCCCGGTCCTGATCCCGGCCGAGCCCGGCGATCTCGAATCGCTGGAGCGCGCGATCGCGAAGATGCGCGCGAAGAAGAAGCCGTTCCTGGCCGATCCCATCCTCGATCCCATCCATTTCGGCTTCACGGAAAGCCTCGTGCGCTACCGCGACCTGCGCCGCCGCCATCCCGACGTCGAGATCTTGATGGGCCTCGGCAACCTGACCGAGCTCACGGGCGCGGACACGACCGGCATCACGGCGACGCTGATGGGGGTCGCCTCCGAGCTTGCCATCCGCAACGTGCTGGTGGTGCAGGTGAGCCCCCATGCGCGGCGCGCCGTGAAGGAGGTGGACGTGGCGCGGCGCATCATGTACCGCGCGCGCGAGGACCATGCGCTTCCCATCGGCTACAGCGACGAGTTGCTGTGCCTCCACGGGCGAAAGCCGTTTCCCTATTCGGCCGCGGAGATCGCCGAGCTCGCCGCCGAGATCCGCGATCCCAGCTTCCGCGTCCAGGCGAGCGACGCCGGGGTCCATATCTTCAACCGCGACGGCCTGCGCACCGGCACCGATCCCTTCGCCCTCTTTCCCCATCTCGGCCTGGAGGACGACGGCGCGCACGCCTTCTACATCGGCGTGGAGCTGGCCCGCGCCCACACCGCCTGGCGGCTCGGCAAGTCCTACAGCCAGGACGAGGACCTCGACTGGGGCTGCGCCGCCGACAAGCCCGGAAAAGAGGAATCGAAGGGCGAATACCAGGCCGCCGGCCACACGCTCGCCGTCAAGAAGAAGAAGGCGGCGGACCGGCGCGGCCGGAACAAGCGCAAGGGCGGGGCGAAAAGATGATCCGGGAGACCATCGTCACGACCGTCGGCGCCGACGGCGCCGTCCACATCGCGCCCTTCGGCATCACCGAAGAGGAAACCGGGCCGGTGATCGCGCCGTTCCGCCCTTCGGTCACGCTCGACAACCTGGAGGCCACCGGCGCGGCGGTCATCAACCTCACCGACGACGTGCGCATCTTCGCCGGCTGCCTGACGGGACGGCGCGACTGGCCCACCCGCCCGGCCACGGTCGTCACCGGCCGCGTATTGGAAGGCGCGCTCGCCCACCGCGAGGTCCGGGTCGCCGCGCGCGAGGACGATCCCGCGCGCCCGCGCTTCCGCCTCACCGTGGTCCACGAGGAGACCCATGCGCCCTTCCGCGGCTTCAACCGCGCCCAGGCCGCGGTCGTCGAGGCGGCGATCCTGGTGAGCCGCCTCCACATGCTGGCGCCCGAGAAGATCGAGAGCGAGATCGCGTACCTTGCGATCGCGGTCGAGAAGACCGCCGGTCCCCGCGAGCGCGAGGCTTGGGGCTGGCTCATGGAGCGCGTCGCGGACTATAAGGCGGGGCACGCCAAGGCCGCCGGATGACGAAGCTGCCGGGAAGGGAAGGGAAATGACCGCGCTGCTCGCGAGCGTCGCCTCGCCGGACGAGATCGAGGCCGCCGTTTCGGGCGGGGCCGACATCATCGACCTCAAGGACCCCGCCCGGGGCGCGCTCGGCGCGTGGGAGCTGCCGCGCATCCGCGAGGCCGTGGCGCGGCTCGCCGGGCGGCGGCCCGTCAGCGCCACCGTCGGCGATCTGCCGATGGCGCCCGCGCTAGTGGCCGGGGCCGCGGAGTCGGTGGCCGCGGCCGGCGCCGGCATCGTCAAGGTCGGCATGTTCGAAGGCGACCGGACCGCCTGCATCGCCGCGCTCGCCCCGCTGGCGCGCCGGGCCCGCGTCGTCGCCGTGCTGTTCGCGGACCGCGATCCCGATGCCGGGCTGCTGCCCTTGCTCGCGCGCGTCGGCTTCTTCGGCGTCATGCTCGACACCGCGGACAAGAGCGCGGGGTCGCTGCGCGCACACGCGGACGACGCCGCGATCGCATGCTTCACCGCCGCGGCGCGGGTGTGCGGGCTTTATGCCGGCCTCGCGGGGTCGCTCGAGGTGGCCGACATCGCGCCGCTCCTGGCCGCGGCGCCGGATTTCCTCGGCTTCCGCCGCGCGCTCTGCGCCGGCCGGGAGCGCAACGGCGTCCTCGACGCGGGCGCGGTGGCGGCGGTCAGGGCCGCGCTCGACGCCGGAAAAAGCCTCGCTCAGTCCGCGAAGGCGAGAAAGGCGACCGCCACCGCCGGCGCGCAGATCCCGGCGGAGTGACGCGCCCCGCGCGCGGCCCCGACCAGATCGGCGAAGTCGAAGCACGGCCGCTTGAGCCGGCGCGCCAGCGTGTTGACCAGGAACCTCCCGGAGCCGGCCGCGACCAGGGGTGCGCGCGCGCCCAGCTTGGCGCGTTCGATCCCGCGCGTGCAGGCCTGCTCGATGCGTCCCGTTTGGATCTCGATGAGGCGGTTGGCGAAGCGCCGCCATTCGGCGAGCGGCGCGGATTGGACGTCGCGCCCCAGCATCCGCGCCAGGCGCCGCGCGCTGTCGCGCACCGTCTTGCCCGCGTTGTCGGCCGCCGGGAAATCGTCGGCGCCCTCGGGCAGCAGCCGGGCTACGCGGTAGGCGTCGGCCATGGTGGCGAAAAGCTCGGCCATCATCCCTTGCCGCTCGCCCTGGAATTCGATCTCGGTGGCGAGGGCCATCACCGGCGTGCGCACGATCCCGGTGTAAACCAGCTCGTCCAGCACCAGCCTTTGCGAATCCGAGCGGCCTTCGGCCCGGACCTTGCCGCTTGCGACCGGCACCACGTCGGTCGTGGTGCTGCCGATGTCCACGAGCAGGGCCTCGCGAAGCTTGGCCGCCGCCAGCATCGCGCTCGCCAGCCAGTTGGCCGAGGCCACCTCGCGCCAGCGCCGCCGCGCCTCCGGGGCTGCGACGAACCCGGCGTCCCCCGCGAACACGCGCAGTTGCGCCTGCCCGAATTTCTTCGCCGCAGCGTCCACCAGCGCGGCGACGCCCTCGCGGCGCGATTCGAAAAGGTCCACCATCTCGCCGGTCATGGTGAGCGCATGGCGCGGCGCGGGTTCGAGGCGGGCGAGCGCCGCGTCCATCGCCGCGTCGAGCTCGTCCATGCCCCGCCACAGCGGGCAGGGGACCTGGGTCACGGCGACCAGCCGCCCGGATTCGACCCGCGCCGCCTTGAGATGGGCGCCGCCCAGGTCCCAGCCCAGCGCCGCCTCAGCCATCGGCGTCCTCCACCGCGACATGCACGGTGCGCTGCGGGCGCAGCTCCAGCATCGGGCCGCCCGCGGCGAGGCCGAGGACGAGTTCCGCGACGTTCTTTCCCAGCGCCGCGCCCAGCCCGGCATAGGAGGTCGTCAGGCGCGGATTGATCTCGAGAACGACGGGGCCGCGCCCGGTCATGACCACATCGATTCCGGCGTAGCCGAAGAGCCCGGGCAACGCGCGGGCGATCTTTCCGGCGATGTCTTCGAGGCCGGCGCGTGCGTCCTCGCGCGCGCCGACGGAAAAGCCGCGGTAGCGGAACGCCCCGGCCGTGCGCCCCACGTCCTGCCGGTTGCAGGAAAGGACGGAGCACTCCCCGTCGCGGAACAGGACCGAGAGGCTCGCCGCCTCCCCCGGGAGATACGGCTGCACGACGTAAGAGCTATGCTCCTTGCGCGCAAGCCAGTCGGAAAGCGCCCGGCGGTCGGCGAAGACCCAGATTTGCTCGGCGCCGGCGCCGTCGTCCGGCTTCGCCACCCATTCCGAATCCGTCTCCGGCAGCCCCGATCCGGCGGCGCGCGTTTCGACCGCGGGGATACCGTGGCGCGCCAGCAGCTCGAACGTCGCGCGTTTCGATCCCGCGATGGCCACCGCCTCGGGCGAACTGCCCAGAAGAATCTTGCCGCGGCGCGTCGCGATCCGTGACAGGCGCTCGAGCGCGCCGCCGGTCTCGGGCGCGATCGGCCAGAGCGCATCCGCGCCGTCCGCCGCCCGCTCCCACAGATCCCAGGGGTCCGCGCCCGGCGCCACGGCGATGAACTCGCCGCCATCGGGCGCCGCAAGGCGCGGGTCGCGGGTGGACAGGGCCGTGACGCCGGGCAGGGCGTCCAGCTCGCCCAGCAGCGTGCGCAGCATCAAATCGCCTTCGCGGGCCAGGCTCCCGGGCAGGTCCTCGCCCGCGAGCCCGCCGCCGGTGATATATTCCAAGGCCAATACCTGCACCGTTGATCGCCCTTGCTCGTCGTTCCCGTCATAGATTTGAAGTCCGGCACGGTGGTCCACGCCTGGGGCGGGCGGCGTGCGCGCTACCGGCCGGTCCGCTCACGCCTGTGCGAAGGCAGCGCCCCCATCGAGGTTATCGAAGCTCTGCTGCGGTTGCATCCGTTCAAAACGGTCTATGCCGCCGACCTCGACGCGATCGAAGGGGCGGGAAGCAACGCCGCGGCGCTCGCCGAGATCCGCCAGGGCTTCCCCAGGCTCGATCTCTGGGTGGACGCAGGGCTCCGCACGCTCGCCGATTTCGAGGCTTGGCAGGAAGCGCGCCTGGGCCGCGCGGTGGTCGGAAGCGAAAGCCTGGAAAGCCTCGAGGAATGGCGCCGCATCAAAAGACGTGCCCGCGGCGGCGCGATCCTGTCGCTCGATTTCCGCGGCCGGAAATTCCTCGGCCCCGCGCCGCTCGCCGAAGATCCGGCGCTGTGGCCGCGGTGCCTGATCGTCATGTCGCTCGCCCGCGTCGGCGGACGCGGCCCCGATTTCGAGCGTCTCGCCGCGATCCGGGCGCGGGCCGGAAAGCGCCAGGTGTTCGCCGCGGGCGGGGTGCGCGGCGCCGCCGACCTGCGCCGCCTGGCGAAAATGCATCTTGCCGGCGTGCTGGTCGCGAGCGCCCTGCACGACGGGCGGATCGGCGCCGCCGCGATCGCGCGGGCCATGAAAGACGCGCGTTGAAGGTCCTTGAAAAACGGCGGGGGAGGCCGAAAGCCTCCCCCGGGGTCCTCTTTTTAGAACGCCACCTCGAGCGTCACCCGCCCGTCAGCGCCCTCAGCAACTTCGACAACCAACCGCCGCGTTGTTGCGAGCCTTTGGCTGGCTCCGAGTCGCGGGACTTTCAGCCGGCCGCGAACGGATGCTTGGCCGTGCCGCGCTGGGCGACCACGTCGCGGGCCTTCGGTTCGCCGGCGACCGCGCGCTTGATCGACATCTTGACGGCTTCGTAGTTGAACTTCTGGATCTTCGCGTCGTCGTCGGCCTGCCAGTGGATGAACACGCCGACCGAAATGAAGATATCGTCGGCTTCCTCCGCCGGGATGGTGCCGTCCGCGACGCAGTCGGCGACGGCTTGCGCCACCGCGGCCTGGGCCGGGCCGAACATCTGAACGGCCTGCTTCGCGCCCTTGATCGTCACCTTGTTGAACATGACGGTGGCCGGCTTGACCATCAGGTTCGGCGTCAGCACGGCCAGCAGGCCGTTCACGCCTTCCTTCTGGTTGGTCAAGGTCATGACGAACGCGGTCTCCGCCGAGCTGCCGCGCGGGCCGAGGATCAGGTCGATGTGGGCAACCTCGTTGCCGTCACCGACCAGCGCTTCCCCGACCATCGTTCTGGTGATCTTCGCCATAAATGCTCCTCCCCTGGGTTGTTGGCCTAAGCCAAACTTTGCGAATTATTCTCGCAAATGAAAAAACCGCATACCTAGCGAATGGGGAAAGACCTTACGGCGCCAAACCCCCCTTTCGGCCAGCGGTGCGACGGCCAACTATATCCGTAAGGCCGACCGCGAGCAAGCTGGCAACCGTCAGATCGGCGCTCGTTCCGGGGTTCAAACCCCGCCGTTTCAGGCCAGAATCGAAGGCCAAAAGCGCTTCCGTCATGCGCTCGGGATCGCGGCAGCCGGTGAAGCTTTCGTGGCTCTCTTGCGCCTCGAGCCGGATCGCCTCGGCCGCTGCCTGCGAATGCTTGCGGGCGATGTGGGTGTCGGGTATCCGCGACAAGAAGGCGAGATAACAGCCGGTCGCGGCCCAAGCCTCCGCCTTGGGCGTTCCCTGGAACCGCGCCAGGCCGGAGCGCAGCGCCGGCACCCCGATCGCGAACACGTCGGCGTACCCGCTCGCGTATTGGCGGGCGATGCGGTCGCGCGGGGCGGCGGCGCGCATGGCCGCCAGCAGCGTCGCGCGGGCGGGCGCGCTCACGTCGTGGCGCGCGGCATGGCCGAGACCCGCGGGCGCGGCCAGGCGGATCGCGGCGAAGGCGAAATCGGCGTCACGAACCGTGAGCGCCGCGAGAACGGATCGAAGCCGCGCGCGCAGCCGCGCTTCGCCTGCCGCCGGTGTGGGCGCGCACGAGAGCGCCGCATGCACCAGAGGCGCGCCGAGCAGGACGATGCCAAGGTTGGTGTTGCATCCGACCGCGGCATCGGTCGCCGCGACCGCGGCCGCGATGCGGAGGCCCACCGAGATGTCCGGTTGCGCGATCGCCTCGGCCGCGACCCGCGCGCTGGCGCGGAAGTCGCCCGCGGTCATGCCGTGCCCTTCCGCGTATTCGTGGACGTTGCCGGGCTTGAGCGCCTCGATCTCGACGAGGCAGGCGCGCTCGAAGGCCGCGCGCACATCCTGCGTGAGAGGTTTCGGGCGGGGAGAGCCGTGCGCGGGCGCGCTCACGAGACCGCCGCGCGCGACCCGTGCTCGGGAAGGCGCGCCAGGAAATCGTCCACGATCGCCTGGGCGACGTCGAAATCGCTGACGCTCTGCAATCCCTTCCAGGCGGGCACGGAGTTGACCTCGAGCACCAGGAACCGGCCCTCACGGTCGCGGACGATGTCGACCCCGGCGTAGCCCGCGCCGGTCGCATGCGCCGCCGCCACCGCCAGCGCCGCGGGCTCGCCCTCGACCGGCACCCGCTCGCAGGCCGCGCCCTGCATGACATTGGTGATCCAGTGCTTGCCGCGGCGGATCATGGCCGCGACCGCCCGCCCGCCGACCACGAGCACGCGCCAGTCGTGCCAGCTCCCGGCGCCGGTGTCGACGTAGCGCTGCAGGTAATAGGTGCCGCCCACCTCTTCGGGCGACGGCACGTCCGCCGTCTCGAGCAGGACGATCCCCTTGCCCTGGGAGCCGAACAGCGGCTTCACCACGATCTTCTCGCCGGCCGCGATCTCGCGTGCCGCGATCTCGCGCGCCTTCTCCGCGCTCTCCGTCACCCAGGTCGGCGGCGTCGCGAGCCCGGCGCGGCGCACGAGGAAGGTCGTCATGGACTTGTCCACCGTGCGCTCGATGGTGCGGGCGTCGTTGTAGGTGGTGACGCCCAGCGCCTCCATCGCGTGGACCAGCCCGAGGCGCAGCGTGATCTGCTCCAGCGTCCCGGCGGAAATGAGCCGGATGAGCGCGCCGTCGGGAAGCCCCTCCTCGAAGCCGGGAATCCGCAGGGCCGTGGGCGCGGCGGTGTCGATCGCGCAGTCCATCAGCGAAAGCGTCGTGCTCGCCACCCCCCGCGCGGCGAGCGCGGAGGCCAGGCGCCGCGCGTGCCAGTCGGGCGCGTCGCTGAAGATCGCGACCCGCCTAGGCGCCCTCATGTCCGAAGGACTGGTCGAGCAGGGCCTCGTTGACGGCGCCCGACTCGAAAGTGCGCCCGGAATCGAGCGCGGTGACGATGGCCCGGGCCGGGCTGAACAGCATCCCGTCGATGGCGTAGAAGTCGCCCTTGTAGAACTTGAACACCTCGGCGAACGGCTTGCCGTAGTCGCGGCTGTTCCGGCTCGGGATGTCGCGGGCGAGCTTCTTCGCGTCGGCATCCGGGCCGGTGACGAAGAGATGCGCGGTGCCGCCGTAGATGATGGCGTCGTTGGTGCGTCCCATCCCGGAAACGAAATCCTTCGCCGGCGGCGGCAGCGGCGCGCTCGCCATGCCGTCCACGATCCGCGACAGCGGGAAGTGGAGCTGATGCACCTTGTGCAGCGCCACCTCGAGCGCGCGGCCCACCACCTGGGTCGTTCCCGCCAGGCTCACCGTCGGGGTCAGGATGACGGTGAGACCCTCGGGGGCGATACCGCAATCGCGGCTCACCTTCTCGATGAGGGCTGCGGGCGGCGTCTTGTCCGTCTCGAGGACGAGGACGCCCGACTCCGCCTTGTCCTTGTAACCGATCTCCGCGAACAGCTCCTCGCGCGCGGCGAGCGCGCGGGCCGGCCCGGAGCCGAGCGCCGAGAAGCCGGAAAAAGAGAGGCTCCAGCCCGCGTACTGGCTGCCCAGGCAGGCGAGCACCGGGTTGATCGAGCGCACGTTGATCGCCCACGGCCAATGGGCGAAGGACCAGGCGGGCTCGACGCTCACGCGCCCCAGGCCGCCCATGCAGATCTCGGTGATGACGCGGCCGGCCTCGATCCCGCCGGGGTGCCGAATTCCGGCGTCGATCAGGGTCGCGCCCTCTTTGGTGCGCTCGACGCCGATTCGAAGCTCGCGCGCGTTCTCGATGAGGTGCCGCACCCAGGGCACGACGGCTCGGCACACGCTCGGCCACTCGGGCCGCGTCGGCGTCGGGGGCCGCTCGGCCTTCGATGGATTGCTCTGGCTCACGAGGAATTTTCCTTCTTGCGGCCCGCGTCCCCCCCTTTTTCCGCGCGGCGGCGGGCCGGCCGGTTCCCGCGCGAAAGACGGTTGAATACACCGCCTTAGCGCCGCCCGTAAAGCCTCGCCGCGCCCGAGCGCGATCTCGCGCGCAAGCTGGGCCGCGCCGGCGCCGTCCTCGCCCGCCTCGGCCTCGGCGAACACGGTACAGATCGGCTCGCCCGGCGCGATGCGCATGCGCCCGCGCGGCCGGTCGGCGGTCCATGGGGGCCACGGGAAGTCGGCGGCGATGTCGAGCGTCTCCTCGGCGTAGAGGATCGCGCTCGCCGCCGCGCCCGGCCCCGTTTTCAGGGGCGCCCGGGTCAATTTTCCCCGGCAGGCGGCGACATGAAGGGCGAAGAGGGACGGCGCGCCGCTGCGCTCGAAGGCGTCCAGGCTGGCGCCCGGGCGGGGATTGACCTCGATGACGTGGAAGTCGCTGGCGTCGGCGATGAAATCCACGCTGGCAAGGCCCAAGAGGCCGAGCGCGCGGGCGATCGCGGCGCCGCCCTGCGCCAGGCGCCCGGCCAGGTCCCGGGCAAGTGCGGCCGGCGCCGCCGCGCCGCCGAAGCGGAACGGCTGCGAAAGCGAGCCGGCTGCGGCCCACTGCTCGCTGAAGCCCAGGATTTCGGCCTTTTCGCCGTCGCCCAGCACCAGGGCGGAGACCGGCATGCCCTCGACGAAGCGCTGGAAATACCGCGCGCCGGAAACCGCGGCTGCGTCCTTGGCGTCGCGAATATGGATGCCGCCGGCGCCGCCGATCCTCTTGGCCAGCCAGGGACCATGGTCGCGCGGCGCCTCGCGCCGGACCTCGGGGTGCTTCAGCCCGAGCCCGTCGGCCAGCCGGGCCAGCGCGAAGGGGTCCTTGCTGCGCGCGAGCGTTTCGGGCGGATTGCCGAACAGCTCGCGGCCTTCGGCCAGGCGCGCCAGCAGCTCGGGCCGGTCCTCGAAGCCGGAGCCGTAAACGAGGCCGAAGGGGGGATCGCCATGCGGCGGCGCGAGCTCTCGCGCCCGGGCGAGCAGGTCGTCCGCGTCGAATCCCCCGGGCCGCCCCCGCGCCACCTTGGCATGAGGGACGCCGAGGGCGTCGAGGTCGGAATCGGCGAAGAGATCGAGGACGCGGCAGTCGAATCCGGCGCGCCGCGCCGAGGCCGCGAGCGCCCGTCCCGAGGCGGCGACGATCAGATAGGTGCGGGTGCTACGTGAGCCCAACCAGCTTGCGGGCGACGTCGGTCGCTTCCTGGAAATTCAGATAGACGGGCTTTTCCGAATTGCACAGCGTGATCAGCAGCTCGCGCTGGGTCTTGACCTTGACGTCGCCGGAGGCGAGCGGCCCGATCGAGAGCGCCCCGGATTCCAGCTTCACCCCGTCGTCCTTCAGCCCCACGCCCTCGATGCCCGCCGGCGGCACCGCGTTCACGTCCGCCACCACCTTGACCTGCGGCGCGGTCGCCATCTGCTTCTTGCTCAGGACCTGGATGCCGGCCCGCGCCGCGCAGAACACCACGTCCGCGTCCTTGAGGATCGCGGTGTTGAGCTCCTCCGAGCTGCCGTCGGCGGCGAGCACGTCCACGTCGAAGCGCGCCTTGTACTCGTCGGCCTTGTGCTGCACGTTCCCGATGCCGTCGTAGCCGACCAGAGTCGCCTCGGCGCCGGCCTGGGCGCAGATCACGCCGGAGATGCTTCCCACGATTCCCTTGCCGCCGAAGATCTTCACCTTCAGCCCCTCGAGCGTGATGCCGAACTTGTCCTTCAGCAGCTTCTCGGTGCAGGCGACCATCGCGGCGGCCGTGGTGAACGAGCCGGCCGGGTCGGGGAAGCACGAAATCTCGTAGGGCGGCACCATCGCCGCCTTGGCCTTGTCCAGCATGTCGAGCGCGAGCGAGGCGTCGCGGCCGCAGATGAAGCAGGCCGTGCGCTTCACGTCGTTGACCGAGCGCGAAAAGATCATGTCCTGGACCAGGCTGCGCACGTCCTTCACCGCGACGTGGGTATAGGGAATCACCGCGTCGAAGCCGGCGTCATAGGCCATGTTGACGTCGAATGGGCTGACGTTCGGCTCGGGCGTGATCATGTGAAGCAGGTGCGGCCGGTCCATACCGTGATCCTTCTCTTGTTCGTTCCATGTCGGATTTCCGGGCGCAGCGGCCCGGGATTAACGGCGTCTTGCGTCGCTTGCGGCGGCCGCGGGGAACCCCTGGGCGACCCGTCCTCCCTCGTTCCGGCCTCGGCATATCATGAAGCGGAGCCGACCGTCACCAGCCCATTTTCGCTCGCACGCCGCCAAAAGCCCGTCCGCCGCGCCCGCCTCGACGAAGGCGAAGCCGGTCGGCCCCCACGAGCTCTGGCCCAGCCCCGAAATCCCCTCGGCGGCGAGCCAGGCCAGGACCTCGGCCACCCGGGGGCTGGCGAAGCGCCCGCCCTGGACCGGCGCGAAATGGTCGCCGACCGCGTTCTGGATCTCCGCGATCCCGGCGCCGAAGGTCGCCAGGTCCTTCTCGGCCAGTGCCGGCAGCACCGCCATCAGCACGAGCCGGCAGAGATGCGCCGCCCGCTCGGGCGGGAAAGGGGGAAGGCGGCGGAAGGCCTCGGCCTCGGCCTCCCCGAAAAGGCCGCGCGTCGCGTCGTCGAAGACCAGAAGGACGCGCCATTCGGGCGGGAATTCCATGCGGCTGACGATCGGCGCGGGCTCGGTTTCGGCGCCGGTCTTGCGGCCGCCGTCGACCAGAACGCCGCCCTGCTCGAAGGCCCCGATGCCGATGCCGGAGCGCTCGCCGCGGCCCAGCATCATGGCGATCGCGCGCGCGCCCGGATCGGCCCCGTAGAGCCGCGCGAGCGCGGTTCCCGCGGCGAGTCCCATCTGCGTGCCCGAGCCCAGCCCCGCGTGTTCGGGAATGGCCTCGAGGACGGTGAGGTCGGCGCCGGCCGGGATGCCCAGCGCCGCCGCCACCCGGCGCGCGAAATCGGCGGCGCGCTCGGCGCACGGGCCGGTGGCCGTGACGGCGTCGGCCGGTACCGCGGCCAGCCGGGTCTCGATTCCTTCCAGCGCGAGCCCGATGCTGCCGAAGCGCCGGCCCAGCCCGCCTTCGAGATCGAGGAAGCCGAGGTGGAGCCGCGCCGGAACCGCGACCTCGATCGCGGTAAGGGCGGGACGTCTGTGGCGTCTGAGGTTCGATCCGGAATCCATGCTCGAAGAAAGCTCGCGCGGTCGGTTCGGCGATGGCCGGAGTGTAAAGGAATCCGCCGGTCTTGTCGCGCGCGCGGCCGGGCCGGCCTTGCCGGGCGAGGGAAGGCGGCATTAGCCTAGGGCCGTCGAGGAGGACAAGTGCTGAACCGGCGGAGGCGGCGATGACGGAACGCGCGAAGGAACGCGTCTACGACGACGCGGAGATCGAAGAACGTCTGAAGAAGGAGCTGCCGCACTGGACTCTGGAGCGGGGCTGGATTCGCCGCAGATACCGGACCCACAGCTGGAAAGGGACGCTGATGGTGGTGAACACGATCGGCCATCTGGCGGAGGCGGCGTGGCATCATCCCGATATCACCGCCTCCTACGCCTGGGTCGAGGTCCGGCTCACGAATCACGCGGCGAAAGGCATCACCGACAAAGATTTCGCCTTGGCAAAGAAGTTCGATGAAGTTATCCAGTGGCAGCCCGGCAAGGAGGGCGGGCCTTTCGAAGGCACGCCGTCGGATCCGCGGTTCGCCTATATCAAATACGACGATTGATCGCTCCTCTCTGACACATGGCAAAGGCCGAGACACCGGAACGCCGCGACTCGGTCACCTGCCCGTATTGCGGCCTGTATTGCGACGACCTTTCGGTTGAGGTCGCGGGGGGCCGTGTTGCGGTCACCGCGAAGGGCTGCGCGATCGCCACGGATTCGTTCGCCCGCGCGACCGCTTCCGCCGCCGCGCCGCGCATCGCGGGACGCGACGCGAGTCTCGAGGCCGCGTGCGCGCGCGCGGGCGAGATCCTGGGCGGCGCGCGCATGCCGCTGGTCGCCGGCCTCGCCTGCGATCTCGCCGGGGCCAAGGCCGCGGTTTCGCTCGCCGAGCGCATCGGCGCGGCGGTGGATCACGCCGGCTCGGACGCGATGTTCCGCAACGTGCTGGCGATGCAGGACAAGGGCTGGATGACCACGACCTTCGCCGAGGTCAAGAACCGCGCCGATCTCGTCATGGTCGCCGGCACCGATGTCGTCTCTCGCTTTCCCCGCTTCTTCGAGCGCTTCGTGTGGACGCAAGATTCGCTCTTCGGCCCGGCGCCCGCGCGCGAGATCGTCTATCTCGGAAGCGGCCTCGACACCAAGGCGGGCGCGGCAGGGGGCGGCCGCAAGCCCGAGGTGATCGCCTGCGACACCACGCGCCTCGGCGAGGTGTTCCGGGCCTTGCGCGCGCTCTATCGCGGCGTTCCGCTTCAGGCCGATCGGGTGGCGGGCGCGCCCAAGGCGGCGCTCGCGGCGCTGGCGGAAAAGATCAGGGGCGCGCGCTACGGGATCGTGGTCTGGTCCGCGGCCGACATGGAAGGGCCTGAGGGCGAGCTCGGCGTCGAGGCGATCTGCGATCTCGTGACCGAGGCCAATGAGACGACCCGCTTCGCCGGCGTGCCGCTCGGCGGCAACGACAACGGGCTCGGCGCCGCCCAGGTCTGCACCTGGCAGGAAGGCTTCCCGCTGCGTACCAGCTTCGCGCACGGCCACGCGGAATACGATCCGCATCTCTATTCGTGGCGCCGGATGATCGAGAGCGGCGACGCCGACGCGGTGCTGTGGGTCTCGGCCTTCCGCGCCGTCGCGCTTCCCTTCGAGACCGCAGCACCCGTCATCGTGGTCGGTGCGCCCGGCGCGTCCTTCGCGCGCGAGCCCGAGGTGTTCGTTCCCGTCGGCACGCCCGGCGTCGATCACGCCGGCCATGTCATCCGCAGCGACGCCGTCGCCTCGCTTCCCCTGCACAAGCTGCGCGACTCGGACCTGCCGCGCGTCGCGGAGGTGCTCCGCCGGATCGAGGCGGAAGCGGCCTCCCGTCTCGGGGACCGCTAATGCTGACGAAGCTCTCCGGCGGGCGGGTCTACGACCCGGCCCACGGCGTCGACGGCGAGGTCCGCGACCTCTTCGTCAAGGACGGGCGCCTGGTCGCCGATCCCGGCACCAAGCCGGACAAGGTCTTCGACCTGTCGGGCAAGGTCGTCATGGCCGGCGGGCTCGACATCCACAGCCACGTCGCCGGCGGCAAGGTGAACATCGCCCGCGCGCTTCTGCCCGAGGAGCACCGCGAGAACCAGCGTGTGCGCGAGAACGGGCGGCGCGCGGGAACGGGGACGGCGACCGCGACCTGCTTCCTGACCGGCTACCGCTACGCCGAGATGGGCTACACGGCGGCGTTCGAGCCCGCCATGGTCCCGGTCAACGCCCGCCAGAATCACATCGAAATGTGCGACATCCCGATCATCGACAAGGGCGCCTATGTGATGCTCGGGAACGACGATTATTTCCTGCGCCTGCTCGCGTCGAAGGCGGACCCGAAGCGCATCGCCGACTACGTCGCCTGGACTCTCCACGCCACCCAGGCGCTCGCGGTCAAGGTGGTGAACGCGGGCGGCATCTCCGCCTTCAAGTTCAACGGCCGCAAGCTCGATCTCGACGAGGCCGGGCCGCACTACCGCGTCACGCCGCGCCAGATCCTGCACACGCTGGCGCGCGCCGTGCACGATCTGGGCGTGCCCCATCCGCTGCACGTCCACGGCTGCAATCTCGGCCTGCCGGGGAATTTCGAGACCACGCTCAAGACCATGGCCGGAGTCGAGGGCCTGCCGCTCCATCTCACCCATGTCCAGTTCCACGCCTACGGGGCCGAGGGCGACCGCAAGTTCTCCTCGGCCGCCGCGCAGGTCGCCGAGGCCGTGAACCGCAACAAGAACATCTCGATGGACGTCGGCCAGATCATGTTCGGCCAGACCGTGACGGCCTCGGGCGACACCATGGCGCAGCACCGCAACCGCCGCCACGCCAACCCCAACAAATGGGTGTGCATGGACATCGAATGCGAGGCGGGCTGCGGCTTGGTCCCGTTCCGCTACCGCGACAAGAATTTCGTCAACGCCCTGCAGTGGGCGATCGGGCTCGAGCTGTTCCTGATGGTGGAGGACCCTTGGCGAATCTTCCTCACCACGGACCACCCGAACGGCGCGCCGTTCACGAGCTATCCGCATCTCATCCGCCTCCTGATGGACCGGGCCTTCCGCAACGAGATGCTCGGCACCATCCACAAGGACGCGGCGCGCGCGAGCGCGCTCGGCGCGATCGGCCGTGAATACTCTCTTTACGAGATCGCGATCCTGACCCGCGCCGGGCCGGCGCGCACCCTCGGGCTCACCGACCGCGGCCATCTCGGCGCGGGGGCGGCGGCCGACATCGCCGTCTATACCGAGTACGCGGATAAGGAGCGCATGTTCGCCAAGCCCGACCTCGTCTTCAAGGACGGCGAGCTGGTGGTGCGCGACGGCCACGTCGTGGCCGAGACCTGGGGCGGCACCCATGTCGTGCGCCCCGAATACGACCGCGCGGTCGAAAAGGACCTGCGCGGCTATTTCGACCGCTATCTCGCCATGCGCATGGACCATTTCGCCTTTTCCGAGGCGGAGCTCGCCGACCAGAACCGGTTCCGGGCGCTGGTCCACGGGACCCGCGAAGGGGGCGGCTCGTGATCGTCAACGGCGTCGCGATCGACGACACCTTCGCCGAGGCCTTCGGGATGAAGGCCACGCGCCTCGTCATCACCGCCGACACGCCGGCCTGGGCGATGCACGCGGCCACCGCCATGACCGGCTTCGCCACTTCGGTGATCGCCTGCGGCTGCGAGGCCGGGATCGAGCGCGCGCTCGTCCCCGGCGAGACCCCGGACGGCCGGCCCGGCGCCGCCGTCCTCCTCTTCGCCATGTCGGGGACCGAGCTCGGCAAGCAGGTGCTGAACCGCGCCGGGCAATGCGTCATGACCTCGCCGACCTCGGCGCTGTTCGCCGGGCTGGTCGGCGACGACCCGATCAAGCTCGGCTCGTCGCTCCGCTTCTTCGGCGACGGCTTCCAGATCTCGAAGGTGTTCGGCGCCAAGCGCTACTGGCGCATTCCGGTCATGGACGGCGAGTTCCTGTGCGAGGACTACGCCTATCTCACCAAGGCCGTGGGCGGCGGCAATCTCCTGATTCTCGCCCGCGCGCGCGCCGCCGCCGTCGCCGCGGCCGAGCGGGCGGTCGAGGCGATGCGCAAGATCGAGGGCGTGATCATGCCGTTCCCCGGCGGCGTCGTGCGCTCGGGCTCGAAGGTGGGCTCCAAATACAAGTCGCTCATCGCCTCGTCCAATGACGCCTTCTGCCCGACCCTGAAGGGGCTGACCGAATCGAAGCTGACGCCCGACATCGAGGCGGTGCTCGAAATCGTCATTGACGGGCTGACCAGCGACGCCGTCGCCGCGGCGATGAAGGCCGGCATGGTCGCGATCTGCGAAATGGGGGCCGAGGCCGGAATCGCCGGAATCTCGGCCGGCAACTACGGCGGCAAGCTCGGGCAGTTCAACTTCCATCTGCACCGGATCCTGTCATGAGCGCCCTCGTCCTCACCCTTCGTGAACCGCCCCGCCAGCGCGTGGACATGGCCGGGCTCGATCCCCGCGCGCTCGCCGGAAGGCGGCTCGCCGAGGTCGCCGCGGCACCGGTCGCGTGCGGCAACCGGACGCTCCGCCTCGACGCGCTGTTCGAGGTTTCGGGCGACCCCATCGCGACGCCCGATTCGGGCGAGATCGAGATCCGCAACGCCTCGTCCCGGCTGGACCACATCGGCGCCGGCATGAGGGCGGGAACGATCGCGGTCGCGGGCGACGCCGGCGCCTACTGCGGCGCCGCGATGAAGGGCGGGATCTTGCGCGTCTCGGGAAGCGTCGGGGCCTTCGCCGCCTGCGCCATGGAGAGCGGCGGGATCCACGTTGGCGGCGACGCCGGCGCGTTCCTGGGCGCGGCGCTGCCGGGCGAGCGCGTCGGCATGCGCGGCGGGGTCGTGAGCGTCGCGGGGAACGTCGGCGCGCGCGCCGGCGACCATCTGCGGCGCGGCATGCTGCTGGTCGCGGGAAACGCCGGCCCCTACTGCGGCTCGCGCATGATCGCGGGCACGATTCTGGTGCTCGGCGGGATCGGCGACTTCATCGGCTTCGGCATGAAGCGCGGCACCATCCTGCTGGCGGCCGGGCCGGCGCGCCTGCTCGCCACCTTCAACGACTGCGGCAGCCACGACCTCCAGTTCCTCCCCCTCATGTACGACAAGGCGCGTGAGGCCGGGCCCGCCTTCGCCGAACTCGCGGGCTTCGGCAGCCGCGTGCGCCGATGGGCGGGTGACCGCGGCGTCGGCGGCCAGGGCGAGATCCTGATCCGCGAATCCTGAAGCGCGCGAATCCCGAGGCGCGCCGCGGCGAAAAAAAATCGCGCCGCGGTACGATGATACGATCATTTTTTGGATCGGTGATTCGCCGCCGCTCCGCCCGAATCCCAAGGAATCGTTGCGTTTTGCTTCGCGTGGGGCGGCTGCGCCCCCGCGCGGCGCTTACCGATTCTTAATATTGCTCTAACCGATTCTTAAGCCGGATACCGAATAATCGTGCACGGTTCGCGATCCAGGTTTCGCGATTCGCGAGCCAGCCGCGGCCAGGGAGTAC